>Ga0210040_10000054_pt1 | contig 265573 bp, 254 predicted proteins | sample CryGeyCG12114_NA_FD_185462 | JGI IMG/M metagenome (GOLD analysis project Ga0210040, IMG submission 185462) | Groundwater microbial communities from aquifer - Crystal Geyser CG19_WC_8/21/14_NA (SPAdes) (version 2) | ecosystem: Environmental > Aquatic > Deep subsurface > Groundwater | place...
CTCCGTAGACTGGGGGGATGCCGCGGGAACAGGGGCGCAAGTTCATCGCCCAGAACAAGAAGGCGCGGCACGACTACTCGATCCTCGACACCTACGAGGTGGGCCTGGTGCTCACCGGCACCGAGGTCAAGAGCCTGCGGATGGGTCGTGCCTCGCTCGTCGACGGGTTCGCCACCGTCGACGACGGCGAGGTGTGGCTGCAGCACGTGCACATCCCGGAGTACACCGAGGGCACGTGGACCAACCACACCCCGCGCCGCAAGCGCAAGATCCTCATGCACCGCGCCGAGATCGAGAAGCTGATCGGCAAGACCAAGGAGGGCGGGCTGACGCTCGTCCCGCTCGACCTGTACTTCAAGGACGGCAAGGTCAAGGCCACGCTCGCGCTGGCCAAGGGCAAGAAGAGCTACGACAAGCGCCAGGACCTGGCCGAGCGCGACTCCCGCCGGGAGATGGAACGCGCCTTCGGCCGCTACGTGAAGGGACGGCGCTGACCTGATGCGCGGCATCGCCTACGACTCGTTCGGCGACGAGTCCGTGCTGCGGCTCTCCGACGACCTGCCCGAGCCGCCCGTCGGCCCGGACGTGGTGCTCGTGCGGGTGCACGCGGCCGGCGTCAACCCGGTCGACCTCGGCATCCGCGAAGGTCACCTGGCCGGGATGTTCCCGCACCACTTCCCGATCGTCCCGGGCTGGGACGTCTCGGGCACCGTCGAGCGGGTCGGCCCCGCGGTGGTCGACTTCGCCCCGGGTGACGAGGTGTTCGGCTACGTCCGCCGGGACGACGTCCAGTGGGGGACGACGGCCGAGCTGGTGGCCGCACCGCAGCGCTGCCTGGCCCGCAAGCCGGAGTCGCTGAACTTCGCCGAGGCCGCGGCGCTCCCGCTGGCCGGGCTGACCGCCTACCAGGCGCTCACCGAGGCGCTCGACGTCGGCGAGGGCGACCGGGTGCTGATCCACCGGGCCGCCGGTGGTGTCGGGTTCTTCGCCGTGCAGATCGCCGCCGCGCTGGGCGCGCACGTCATCGGCACCGCCAGCCCGCGCAACCACGGCTTCCTCACCGACGCGGGTGCGGCCGAGGTGCTCGACTACAGCGCCGGCCCGATCAGCGGGCAGCTGACGCGGAAGGTCGACGCGGTGCTCGACCTGGTCGGCGGCGCCGCGCTGGGCGACGCCCCGGACCAGGTCGAGGACCCGTCCCGCATCGCCAGCGTCGTGGACCCGGTGGTGCGCGACCTGGGCGGGCGGTACGTCTTCGTCCGGCCGGAGTGGCACGACCTGGAGGAGCTGGGCCGGATGTCCGACGCCGGTCAGCTGCGGGTGGCCATCGCCAAGGCGTTCCCGCTGGAGCAGACCGCGGCTGCGCACGCCCTGGTCGCCGAAGGCCACGTCCGCGGCAAGGTCGTCGTCACGCTGGTCTGATCCGCACCCCGGAGGTCTGCATGCCCCGCATCGCGCTCGTTGCCCCGGTCCTCGGGACGCCGGACCCGGGCGGGCTCGCCCGCTTCTACCAGCGGCTGCTCGGCTGGCCGCTGCGGGACGACGAGCCGGACTGGGCGGCGTTGCGCCCCGCCGACGGCGGCACCGGGCTGTCCTTCCAGCGGGAGGACGACCACGTGCCACCGGTCTGGCCGCCGGAGCCGGGCACCCAGCAGATGCAGCAGCACCTGGACTTCGAGGTCGACGACCTGGACGGGGCCTGCGCGCTCGCCGAGGAGGCCGGCGCCCGGCTGCTCGGCAGCTACGTCGAGCCGCACGAGGTGGTGCGCATCTTCGCCGACCCGGCCGGCCACGTGTTCTGCCTGTTCGTCCGCACCTGAGCCGGGTGGCTTCCGCCGCGCTCGTTGCCTAGCCTCGGTGCCCGTGCCCGAACTCCAGCTGCCCGCCGGCCTGACCAGCTCCCCGATCACCGCTGCGGACCCGCCCGCCGTCGCCGCGCTGCTGGCGGCGGCGGAGGAGCTGGACCGCACCGGCGCCCACGAGTCGGCCGAGGGGCTCACCGGGGCCTGGTTCAACGAGCTGGTCGACCTGGCCGCCGACACCCGCGTCGTCCGGGCCGCCGACGGCGAGGTCGTGGCCTACGCCACCGCGATCGCCCCGCCCACCTTCCGGGACGCCTACGGGGTGCACCTGCAGGGCCGGGTGCACCCGGACTGGCGGGGCCGCGGCATCGGCCGGGCGCTGCTGGCCTGGCAGCTGGCCCGCGGGGAGGAGGTGCACGCGCAGCGGCACCCGGGGGCGCCGGCCCGGTTGACCGCGACGGTCTACACGACGATGCCCTCGCTGGAGGCGCTGGTCCGCCGCGCCGGGCTGGAGCAGGTGCGGTGGTTCTTCCACATGGCACGCCCGCTCACCGACCTCCCGCCGCGCCGGCAGGTCGAGGGCGTCGACCTCGTCGCCTTCAGCTGGGACCGGGACGAGCAGGTCCGGTTGGCGCACAACGCGGCGTTCACCGAGCACTACGGTTCCAGCGAGCGGGACGTGGCCTCCTGGCAGGTGATGTTCACCGGTCAGCGCAGCTTCCGCCCCGACCTGTCGGTGCTGGCGGTGCAGGACGGCGAGGTGCTCGGGTACGCGCTGGCCTACGTCTCCGAGGCGACCGCGGCGGCCACCGGGTCGCGGGAGAGCTACTTCGGGCAGATCGGCGTCGTCCCGCAGGCCCGCGGCCGGGGGCTGTCCAAGGCGGTGATCATCGAGGCGCTGCACCGTGCCGCGGCGAGCGACTGCCGGACCGCCGGGCTCGAGGTCGACAGCGAGAACGTCACCGGCGCGCTGGGTGTCTACGAGAGCCTGGGCTTCGGCACCGCCCACACCCAGGTCTCCTGGTCCCGGGTCCTCGCGCCGCTGACCTGACCGCCCCGGGGCCGAGATCGCGGGCCCGGCTCCAGGACGACGGTGGCGCCGGTGGTCGGGGGACCACCGGCGCCGCCGTCGTGCCTGGTGCTGCGGCGGTCAGACCGCCAGGGCGCCCTCGGTGGGGAGGTCGTCCTTCTTGGCCGAGATGGCGACCAGGGCGATCACCAGCGCGACGGCCAGCATGACCGCGCCCCAGATGAAGGCCACGTGGTAGCCGTGCACGAACGCCGCGTTCGGCGAGCTGCCCGGGTTCTCGGCCAGGTGGTCGGTGATGGCCGAGGCGTAGAACGTGGTCAGCAGGGCCAGACCCAGCGAGCCACCGACCTGCTGCGCGGTGTTGAGCACCGCCGAGGCGATGCCGGCGTCGTGCTCCGTCACCCCGACCAGCGCGGTGCTGGAGGCCGGCACGAAGACCGCCGCCAGGCCGAGGCTGATCGCCAGCAGGGCCGGGAGCACCTCGGCGACGTAGGAGCTCTGCTCGCCGATCCGGGTCAGCCAGAGCATGCCGGCCACGGCCATGGCCAGGCCGACGACCATCAGCGGCTTCGGGCCGATGCGGGGGAGGAGCTGGGAGACGACGCCGGCCCCGACGATGATGCCGCCGCTGAAGGGCAGGAATGCGAACCCGGACTCCAGCGGCGAGTACCCGAGGGTCTGCTGGAAGTAGAAGGTCAGGAACAGGAAGATCGCGAAGATCCCGGCGCCGACCAGCAGGAAGACCAGGTACGAGCCACCGCGGTTGCGGTCGAGGACCACGCGCAGCGGCAGCAGCGGGTGGCTGGCGCGGCGCTCGTAGAGCACGAACGACACGAGCAGCACGACGGCGGCGGCGAGCAGGGTCAGGGTGACCGGGTCGGTCCAGCCCACGCCCGGCTCGGCGGCCTTGCTGAAGCCGTAGACCAGGCTGACCAGGCCGAGGGCGGACAGCAGCACGCCCGGGACGTCGTAGCGGCGGTCACCGGTCGCCCGGCTCTCCTTCACCAGCGGGATGGCGACGATCATGGTGGCGATCGCGATCGGCACGTTGACGCCCAGCGTCCAGCGCCAGGAGGCGTACTCGGTGAGGATGCCGCCGAGGATCAGGCCGATGGCAGCGCCACCGCCGGAGATGGCACCGAAGACGCCGAACGCGCGGGCGCGCTCCTTGGGGTCGGTGAAGGTGACGGCCAGCAGCGACAGGGCGGCCGGGGCGAGCAGCGCGGCGAAGGCGCCCTGCAGGCCGCGGGCGGCGAACAGCAGCTCCTGGTTCGGGGCGATGCCGCCGAGGGCGGAGGCGAAGGCGAACCCGGCCAGGCCGATGAGGAAGGCGCGCTTGCGGCCGATGAAGTCCGCGATGCGGCCGCCCAGCAGCAGCAGCCCGCCGAAGGCCAGCGTGTAGGCGGTGACCACCCACTGGCTGTTCGCCTGGCTGATGCGCAGGTCGATCGCCGCCTCGGGCAGCGCGATGTTCACGATGGAGGCGTCGAGCACGACCATGAGCTGGGCGATGGCGATGACCGCGAGGGCCAGCCAGCGCTTGGGGTCGGGTCCGCCGTCGGCCGGGGAGCCGGACGCCGGCGCCGTGGGGATCGGAGCCCCCGACGTGGTGAGACTGTCTGCGGCCATGGCTGAGTCGTCCTTCCTGCGCAGGGCGCAGTGCTGGGTGAGGTGGGCGTGCGGCGGACGCACGACCGGCGGCGCTGCGCGGTCGGACGGTGGGGAGAGGGGCCTGACGGTCGCTGTCAGGTGGCGGAGCGGTCCGGCTCCGGGGTCGCGAGGCCGGCGCCGACCCGGCGGAGGCACTCGCGGATCGAGTCGACGAGGACGTCGAAGGGGTCGGTCGGCTGCCAGGCCTCGACCGCCGTGACGAAGGCGGCCATGGCCGTGTTGAGGACCAGCGCCGCCTGCAGCGGATCGCCGTCCGGGGTGCGCGCGAGGATCCACCGGTACAGGTCGGGGGCGAAGCTGTCGCAGGTGCTCCGGGCGGACTGGGCGAGCCCGGGGTGCTGCTCGAGCACCCGCTTCTGCACGGGCAGCCACTCGGGCAGCTGCGCGGCCATGTCGAGGACGATGTCGGTCAGCGCAGGCCACAGCGGACGGTCGTCGGCCTCGGCGGCGAGGCGGTCGCGCCACTCGGCCAGCGCCTGGGGGTCCAGGTCGAAGGCGACGGCTTCCTTGCTGGGGAAGTAGCTGAAGAACGTCGTCCGGGAGACACCGGCCCCGGCGGCGATGTCCTCCACGCTCACTGCGTCGAACCCGCGCTCGCTGATCAGGCGCAGCGCGGTCGAGCGGATGGTGCGCCAGGCCTCGAGCTTCTTGCGCTCGCGCAGGCCCATGACGGCGGAGATGGAGCAGCGCGGGGTGCCCGCGGTGTGCCCCGTCCTCGCCATGGGGGGAAGGTAGCCCAAAAGCTGAACGCAGTACAAGTTCTTACTGCGTTCGCCTTTCGCTGTTCACCTGACCGGTGCCCGGCGGAGTGCTCAGCTGCCGGCGCGGTGGCCCAGGTCGGCGGAGATCGCGGTCGCGGTCTCCCGCAGCAGCGGCACCACGTCCTCCCGCAGCTGGGTGATCGAGATGCGGGCGGCGTTGACCGAGACGTTGAGCGCGGCGACGACGGCACCCGAGGCGTCCCGGACCGGGACGGCGGCCGAGCGCACGCCCTCCTCCCGTTCCTGGTCCACGACGGCGACCCCCTGCTGGCGGACCCGGTCCAGCTCCGCCCGGAGTGCCACCGCATCGGTGAGGGTGTGCTCGGTGAGCTGCTCCAGGACGGTGTCGCCCAGGTACTGCTCCAGCTCCGCGGCGGGCAGCGCGGCCAGCAGCACGCGGCCCATCGACGTCGGGTACGCCGGAAGCCGGGCGCCGACGCCGAGCGTGATGGTCATGCTCCGGCTCGCCGGCACCCGGGCCAGGTAGACGACCTCGCCGCCGTCGAGGGTGGCCATCGAGCACGACTCGCGCACCCGGTCGGCCAGTGTGCGCATGTGCGGCTGCGCGCGCTCGGACACAGGGGTGGCGGACAGGTACGCGTAGCCCAGCCGCAGCACCCGCGGGGTCAGCCGGTAGGCGCGGTCCTCCGGGGCGGCGAAGCCCAGTCGGACCAGGGTCAGCAGGATCCGGCGGGCCGTGGCGCGGGTGAGCCCGGTCAGCTCGGCCGCCTCGGTGACGGTCAGCGTCGGGTGCTGGTCGAAGGCCTCGATCAGCGCCAGCGCGCGGGCCACCGAGTCGACGACGTCGGGATCCTCGCGTGACACGGGGCCAGCATCCCATCCGGGGTGCCTCGCCCCGCCCGTGGTCGACTGGCCGCGGGTGCCGCACGGGACCCGTTCCCTCTCGGGTCAGGAGTTCGCCGGTGATCGACGGTCTGTTGTGGGTGTTGTCCGAGCCAGGTGCGGTGCCCGAGGAGGAGTTCCACGACTGGTACGACGGGGAGCACGTACCGCTGCGCACCGCGCTGGACGGCGTCCGCACCGCACGCCGGCTGCGCGCGGCCGACGGCGTGCGCCCGGGCTGGTCCGCGCTCTACGACATCGACCTGGCGCTGCTGGAGCGCCCGGAGTACACCCGGCTGCGGGCGAACCGCAGCCCGCGCGAGCAGTCGGTGGTGGACCGCCTGGACGCCTTCGAGCGCCGCACCTACCGGCTCGTCAGCGACCAGGGGGAGCCGGTCGCGTCGCCGGCGCTGCTGGTGACGACCTCGCTGAGCGTCCCCGCGGAGGACGAGGAGGCGCTGGGGTCCTGGTACACCGAGGAGCACGTGCCCCAGCTGCACGCCATCCCGGGGTGGGCCCGGACCCGCCGCTACCGGCTGCTCGACGGTGCCGCCCCCCGGTGGCTGGCGCTGCACGAGCTCACCGACCCGGCCGCGCTCGGCACCGACGCGTACCGGGTGGCCACGAGCACCCCGTGGCGGGGCGAGGTGATGAGCGGGGTGACCGCGCGCGAACGCCGGACGTGGACCGTGCACCGGGTGTTCTGAGCCGGGTCGCCGCGGTCTGCCTTCCGACCCGATCCGGTCCGCTCCGGACGGTTGACGAGCACTGTGTCCGCTGCCACTCTTCTTGTACGCCAGTGGCACATCTGTGCGACAGGCGCACAACTTCGTGAGGTGGACGATGAGCTCAGAGCCGAGCTTCCTGAAGAAGGCCTTCACCACGCACCTGTTCGTCACCGTCCTGGTGGCGATCGTGCTCGGGGCCGTGCTGGGCCTGGTGGCGCCCGGGGTGGGTGCGTCCATGCAGCCACTGGGCAACGTCTTCATCCAGCTGATCCAGATGCTGATCGCCCCGATCGTGTTCTGCACGATCGTCACCGGCATCGCCTCGGCCGGGGAGCTGGCCACCGTCGGCAAGACGGGGCTGCGCGCACTGGTCTACTTCGAGGTGCTCACCACCATCGCCCTGATCATGGGCCTGGTCGTGATGGACGTCGTCCGGCCCGGCGACGGCATCGGTGCCGACCCGGCGACCCTGCAGCTGTCGGACACGGCGGCCTCGTACGTGAGCACCGGGGAGAACGCGCACTGGTACGACTTCCTGCTGCGGATCGTGCCGGACACCATCGTCAGCGCCTTCGTCGACGGCAACGTGCTCCAGGTGCTGTTCGTGGCGATCCTCTTCGCCGTCGTCGTGCGGCTGCTGGGCAGCCGGGGTGAGCCGGTGATCGCCGCGGTGGGCCGGCTCGGCGAGATCTTCTTCGGCATGGTCCGGATCGTCATGTACATCGCGCCGATCGGTGCCTTCGGCGGGATGGCCTACGCGGTGGGCCGCTTTGGGGTGGACACGCTGCTCTCGCTCGGCTCGTTCATCGGGCTGTTCTGGCTCACCGGCATCGTCTTCATGGTGGTGGTGGTCGGCATCGTGGCCCGGATCTGCGGGCTGCGGATCCTGCGGATCTACCGCTACTTCAAGGACGAGCTGCTGATCACCCTGGGCACCTCGAACTACGAGGTGGTGATGCCGCAGCTGATGGCCAAGCTGGAGCGGCTGGGCGCCCCGCGGCGCACGGTGAGCCTCGTCGTCCCCGCCGGCTACGCGTTCAACGGCGACGGGGTCTGCCTGTACCTCGGCTTCGCCTCGCTCTTCATCGCCCAGGCCTTCGGCATCGACCTCTCCCTGGGTGAGCAGATCGGGCTGCTGGCGGTGTACCTGCTCACCTCCAAGGGCAGCGCGGGCGTCGCCGGCGCCGGCTTCGTCATCCTGGCCGCGACGCTGTCGGCGGTCGGCACGGTGCCCGTCGTGGGCATCATGCTCATCCTGGGTGTCGACCGCTTCCTCTCCACCATGCGCGGTCTGGTCAGCCTGTCCGGTCAGATCATGGGCAGCCTCGTCGTCTCCCGCTGGGAGGGGACCCTGGACCTGGAGCACACCCGCCGGGAGCTCTCCCGCGGCCACGTCGACGACGCCCCGGCCCTCACCGAGCTCGACCCGGCTGTCGTCCGGGCCGAGCCGGCTCCCACCCACGCCCGTCCCACGGAGGTCTGATGCCCCGCCTGCCCTACTCGACCGAGGACGGCGACACCGCCGACCGGCTCGCCGAACGGCGGGGCGGTGCGCTCACCCCGCTGGACCGGCTGCTGCTGCACAGCCCGCCGGTGGCCGACGGGTGGAACGCCCTCCTCGGGGCCGTCCGCTCCGGCACGACGCTGCCCGCCGACGTCCGGGAGCTGGTGATCTGCCGGATCGCGGTCCTCAACGACGCCGCCTACGAGTGGGCCGCGCACGCCCCGCTCGCCCTGTCCGGCGGCGCCACCGGGGCCCAGCTGGCGGCGGTGCGCACCGGGGAACCGGGGGAGCTGACGGCGGTCCAGCAGGTGGCCGTGGACTACGCGACGGCGATGACCCGGGACGTCGTGGTCCCCGACGAGCTCTTCGCCCGGGTGCGGGACCACTTCGACGACCGCGGGGTGGTCGAGCTGACCGCCACGGTGGGTGCCTACAACCTGGTGTCGCGGTTCCTGGTCGCGCTCCAGCTGGACCCGGCCGACCGGGCCGCGGTGGCCCCGGCATGAGCGCCCGGGGAGATCGGGCCGGGCAGTTCCCGGGACCGGGCCGGGAACGGCTGACCGGCCGGGTCGCCGTGGTCACCGGCGCCGGCAGCGTGGGTCCCGGGTGGGGCAACGGCCGGGCCACCGCGGTGCTGTTCGCCGTCGAGGGGGCGACCGTGGTCGCCGTCGACCGCGACCCGGCCGCGCTCGAGCCGACCCTGGCCGCGGCCCGCGAGGCCGGGGTCGAGGTGGCCGGGGCGAGCTGCGACGTCACCGACTCCGCCGCGGTCGCAGCGCTCCTCGCCGGGGTGGTGGAGACCCACGGCCGGATCGACGTGCTGGTCAACAATGTCGGCGGTTCCCGGCCCGGCGGCCCGGTGGAGCTGGCCGAGGACGACTGGCACGCCCAGCTCGACCTGAACCTCGGCACCGCCTACCTGGGGTGCCGGCACGTGATCCCGCACATGCGCCGGGCGGGCGGCGGCTCGATCGTCAACACGGCGTCCACCTCCGGGCTGCGCTTCACCGGGTCCCCGCAGGTCGGCTACGCCGCGGCGAAGGCCGGGGTGGTCCAGCTGTCCAAGGTGGTGGCCGTGCAGCACGCCGCGGACGGGATCCGGGTGAACACCGTCGTCCCCGGTCAGCTGCACACCCCGATGGTCGAGGCCCGGCTGGCGGGCCAGCGCACCGGCGGGGACGTCGACTCGCTGCTGGCGACCCGGCTGGCCCGCATCCCGCTGGGCTTCATGGGCGACGGTCGGGACACCGCGCACGCCGCGCTGTTCCTGGCCTCCGACGAGGCCCGCTTCGTGACCGGCACCGAGATCGTCGTCGACGGCGGCATGACCGCCCGCTGCGACTGAGGAGAGGAACGACATGCCCGCACCCGAACCGCCGGCGCACAGCCCCAACTGCCCGCCGCCCGTGGCCCACCCGACGACGCCGTCGGTCGTGCTGCCGCCGCACGCCACCGACAGCCACTGCCACGTCTTCGGACCGCACGCCCGGTTCCCGTTCGCGCCGGACCGCACCTACACCCCGGTCGACGTGCCCCGGGAACGGTTGCGCGCGCTGCACGACCACCTGGGGCTGGAGCGTGCGCTGGTCGTCCAGTCGGTCTGCCACGGCAGCGACCACGCCGCGATGCTCGACGCGGTGACCACCTCCGGCGGACGGTACCGGGGGGTGGCCGTCGTGACGCCCCGCACCGACCCCGCCGAGGTGGCGGAGTGGGACGCCGCGGGCGTCTGCGGCGCGCGGCTGAACTTCCTGCCGCACCTCGGGGGCGTGCCGCCTACCGGGACGATCGAGGCGGTCGTCGGCCTGATCGAGCCGTACGGCTGGCACCTGTCGGTGCACGTGGCCGGCACCGGGATCACCGAGCACGCCGCGGCGGTGCGGTCGCTGTCGGAGCGGCTGCCGGTGGTGATCGACCACATGGCCCGGGTGGACCTGGCCCAGGGGCTGGACGGCCCGGACGTCGCGTCGCTGCTCCGGCTGCTGGACTCCGGCCGGGTGTGGGTCAAGCTCTCCGGCGCCGACCGGCTCTCCGGTGGACCGGTGCCCTCGCCGGCCGCCGTCGGTCTCGCCCGCCGGCTGGCCACGCACGCGCCCGAGCGGGTGGTGTGGGGCACCGACTTCCCGCACCCCAACCTGGACGGCGCGGCACCGGACGACGGCGTGCTGCTGGACACCCTGGACGTCGTGGCGCCCGAGCCCGTGCTGCGGCAGCAGCTCCTGGTCGACAACCCGGCGGCGCTGTTCGGCTGGGCCTGACCGCCCCGACGGCTCGGCCTGGCCGTCCCGGCGGCTGGGCCTGGCCGTCCCGGCGGCTGGGCCTGGCCGTCCCGGCGGCTGGGCCTGGCCGTCCCGGCGGCTGGGCGGCCGGGCAGGTGTTCACCACGCCGACGCAGATCAGGGGTGCCGCGGCGTCGCCCGGCGTGTCACGATGGTCGACGGTCGCGGAGTGCACGCGGCCGTCGAGGGATGCGGGAGGTGACCGGGCAGGTGCGCACCGAACCCCCCAGTCACAGTCCCGAGGTCCCCGCCAGCTGACGCACCCGGTCGACGTCCGACCCGGGACGGTGCGCTGTGGGGACCTGTCCGGCGTCCCCACCCCAGCGTCCTCCCGGAGCCCGTCGTGACCGAACGCCGTCCTGCGCGCATCGCACCGCGTGCCGCCCTGTCCACCCTCACCCGCCGTCCCCGCCCCGTCGCCGCCGCGCCGCGCCAGCCCGAGCGCCCGGTGGCGGTGGAGCCCGCCACCCTGCAGTCGCGGATGGTCGACAACGGCGTCTACGTCGGAGGGCGCCGGATCGCCACGCCCGCCTCGGCCGCGGAGAGCCACGACTGGCTGACCGACGGGTTCGACGACCGGATGGTCTGGCTGGGGCTCTACCGCCCCGAGCCCGCTCAGCTGGGGGAGCTCGCCGAGCAGTACGGGCTGCCCGAGCTGGCCGTCGAGGACGCGATCCAGGCCCACCAGCGGCCGAAGTTCGAGCGCTACGGGGAGACGCTGTTCGTCGTCCTCAAGGCCGCCCGCTACCTCGACGCCACCGAGGAGGTGGAGTTCGGCGAGCTGCACCTGTTCCTCGGGCGGGACTTCGCCATCACCGTCCGGCACGCCGAGTCCCCGGACCTGTCCCGGGTGCGCCGCCGGCTGGAGAGCGAGCCGGCGCTGCTGGCCCGGGGGAGCGAGGCGGTGCTCTACGCGATCCTGGACGCCGTCGTCGACGGGTACGCCCCCGTGGTCGCCGGGCTCTCCACCGACATCGACGAGATCGAGGTCGAGGTCTTCAGCGGTGACCCGGGCGCGTCCCGGCGCATCTACGAGCTGTCCCAGGAGGTGGTGGACTTCCAGCGGGCCGTCCAGCCGCTGAGCGGGATCCTCGCCGCGATCACCGCGGGCTTCGAGAAGTACGGGGTGGACGAGGAGCTGCGCAGCTACCTGCGCGACGTCGCCGACCACGTCACCGGGGTCGCCGAGCGGGTCGAGGGCTTCCGGGTGCAGCTGCGCGACATCCTCACCGTGAACGCCACGCTGGTGGCCCAGCGGCAGAACGAGGAGATCCGCGAGCTGACCGTGACCAGCTTGGCCCAGGGCGAGGAGGTCAAGAAGATCTCCGCCTGGGCCGCCATCCTCTTCGCGCCGTCGCTGGTGGGTGGGGTCTACGGGATGAACCTGCGGATCCCGGAGAGCGACTGGCGGTTCGGCTACCCGGTGGCGTTGACCTTGATGGTGCTGGTCAGCGCCACCCTGTACGTGATCTTCAAGCGCCGCAACTGGATCTGACGGAGGACCCCGCGGCGGGAACGAGGCGGCGGCGAGCACTGCGGGGCCGGATCCGGTTAGACTGGCCGGAGAACTACACAGGGGGGCGATTGGTCTCGACTGCGGTCGTGTGACCAGGGGAAGCGAGCCGAGGAAGGCAACGATGATCTCGTTAACCATCCGTTGCACAACACACAAGCGCCGATTCCAATCAGCGCGACTTCGCTCTCGCTGCCTAACAGCAGCTAGGCGAGTCTGTCAGCCCGGGTTCGTCATCGACCCGGATCCTGGCATCAGCTAGATGACTCACCGCACGCATCGGTCGCGGGTGCGTGCGGGACACCTCACAGCGGCTGGGCCCGTCATCCTGACTCGTTCGTGAGATCAGGAGGGCCGAGCAGAGGCAGAGCGAACTGCGCTCGGAGAAGCCCTGGTGATGCGTCGCAGGACGCGGGTTCGATTCCCGCCGCCTCCACCACCCCGTTCCACCCCCCGTTCCACCACGTAGGGCCCGGTCAGCTGACCGGGCCCTACGTGCGTCCCGGCCCGGCTGCGTGCGTCGGTCAGCAGGGCCGGCCCCGGCGCTGGGGGACCAGGGCGTCGGACCACGGCTCCACCGGAGGGTGCAGAATCTCCCGACAGCCGGGGCGCCTGATCCCGAACGCCCGTTCGGCGGCGGCGCGAGGCCGACGGGGCTCCCCGAGCGTGCCGGCCCGGCGGACCACGACACAGGAGATCGCATGGGGACGACGGCGGGGCGGGCCACCGAGCAGCCGGGCGAGGAGGACCGCCGCGGCGCGTTCAGCTCCCGACGGGTGTTCATCCTGGCCGCGATCGGGTCGGCGGTCGGCCTCGGCAACATCTGGCGCTTCCCCTACGTCGCCTACGAGAACGGCGGGGGCGCCTTCCTGCTGCCCTACCTGGTCGCGCTGCTCACCGCGGGGATCCCCTTCCTGCTGCTCGACTACGCGATCGGCCACCGCCACCGCGGCTCCGCACCGCTGTCCTTCGCCCGGATGCGCCGCGGCACCGAGGGGCTCGGCTGGTGGCAGGTGGGCATCTGCTTCGTCATCGCCGTCTACTACGCCGCGGTCATCGCGTGGGCGCTGCGGTACACCTTCTTCTCCCTCGACCTGGCCTGGGGCGCCGATCCCGAGGGCTTCTTCTTCGGCGAGTTCCTCCAGGCCGGTGACGTCCAGGTCACCGCCGACGTGGTGCCCGGGGTGCTCGTGCCCCTCGCGCTGGTCTGGCTGCTCGTCCTGGTGGTCATGGCCCTCGGCGTCCAGCGCGGGATCGGCGTGACCTCGCTGGCCGTCATCCCGGTGCTGGTGCTCGCCTTCGCCGCGCTCGTCGTGCAGGCGGTGCTGCTGCCGGGCGCGGGGGCCGGCCTGGACGCGCTCTTCGCGCCCGACTGGTCGGCGCTCACCTCGGCCTCGGTCTGGGCCGCCGCCTTCGGCCAGATCTTCTTCTCGCTGTCGGTCGGCTTCGGCATCATGATCACCTACGCCTCGTACGTCCACCGTCGCGAGGACATGGTCGGCTCCGGCCTCGTCGTGGGCTTCTCGAACTCCGCCTTCGAGCTGCTCGCCGGCATCGGGGTGTTCGCCGCCCTGGGCTTCATGGCCCAGGCGAACGGGGTCGCGGTCGACGAGGTCGCCAGCGGTGGGATCGGCCTGGCCTTCGTCGCCTTCCCGGCGATCATCAGCGAGGCCCCGGCCGGCACCCTGCTCGGCGTCCTCTTCTTCGGATCGCTGGTCGTGGCCGGTCTCACCTCGCTGATCAGCGTGCTCGAGGTGGTGATCTCCGCGGTCCGCGACAAGCTCGACACCAGCCGTCGCACCGCCACCCTCGCGGTCGTCGTCCCGGCCGCGGTGCTGAGCCTGGTGCTCTTCAGCACGACGAGCGGGATCTACGTGCTCGACGTCGTCGACCACTTCGTCAACCAGTACGGGATCCTCGTCGTCGCGTTGGTCAGCATGCTGGTCGTGGCCTGGGTGGTCCGGGCCCTGCCCGGCCTCGGCGCACACCTGAACGTGCACGGCCGTCCCCGGGTCGGCACCGGCTGGCGTCTGCTGACCGGCGTCGTCGCGCCGGCGAGCCTGGCCGTCGTGCTCGTCCTCGCGCTGCGGGAGGACTTCGCCGCCCCCTACGAGGACCACCCCACCTGGCTCCTGCTGGTCCTCGGCTGGGGCCTGGTGGTGGCGCTGCCGGTCCTGGGCTTCCTCCTCGCCCGGCTGCCGTGGCGCGCCGGGACCCACCTGGACGGACCACCACCCGGCTCCGACCCGGCGGAGCCGCTGCACGCGGCCCCCGCGACGGACCCGGCCCCGCAGACCCGGCACGACGAGGGAGGTCGCGCATGAGCGCCGACGCGATCGTGCTGATGGTGGTGGCGATGGCCGTCATCTGGGGCGGCCTCGCCGTGGCCGTCGCCAGCCTGCTGCGGCACGGCGCGGTGGAGGACCGCACCGAGGACCTGCGCCGGGACCGCTGACCCGGACGGACGGGTCGGGGAGCCGCCGCTGGTGGCCCGCGACGACCCGGGGTGTCGTTTCCCCTCCCGGTCAGCGGGCACCCCGGGGAGGTGACTGGACGGGAGACGCCCCGGTGAGCGTGCGGAGTCCGCTGGAACGTGCCCTGGGGGCGGTCGAGCGCTGGCAGGTGCTCGACGGCCCGAGCTACCAGGTCGAGCACGGCATCGCGCTGACGTACCTGCTCACCGGCCGGTTCGCCCGGCCGCTCCAGGACCTGCTGCACGGTGTCTGGCTGGGCCACCCGCTGCACCCCGCGCTGGTCACCGTGCCGACCGGGGCCTGGACCGCAGCGCTGGTGCTCGACGGTCTCGACGCGACCGGCCGCGGCAGCCCGGGAGCCGGGCCGGCGGCGCGGGTCGTGGTCGGTGTCGGTGTCGCCGGCGCGGTGGCGTCGGCGGCCACCGGGCTCACCGACTGGCAGCACGCGCACGACGGCGCCCGGCGGGTCGGGCTGGTGCACGCCGGCCTGAACACCGCCGCCCTCGCACTGCAGGTCTGGTCCTTCGCCGACCGCGGCCGCGGCCGGGCTCCGCGCGCCCGGGTCACCGCGGCGGCGGGCCTGGCGCTCACGGTGGCGAGCGCCTGGCTGGGTGGCGCACTGTCCTACCGTCACGGGCTGGGCACCGACCACGCCGAGCGCAGCCCCGAGCCGCGCCGGTTCACCCCCGTGCTCGCGGCGTCGGAGCTCGTCGACGGGACGCCGGTCGCGGTCGACGTCGACGGCGTGCCGGTGGTGCTGGTCGCCCAGGACGGTGCGGTGCGCGCCGTCGGCGGCACCTGCCCGCACCAGGGGGCGCCGATGGGGGAGGGGTGGCTGCACCGCGGGGAGCTGGTCTGCCCGTGGCACGGGTCGCGCTTCGACCTGGACACCGGGGAACCGGCGCAGGGCCCGTCGACCGCGCCCCTCCCGTGCTTCGACGCCCGGCTGACCGACGGCCGGGTGGAGGTGCGCCGGCGGGCGCACTGGCGCAGCCCCGGTGCCACGACGATCGCCGAGGAGGCGTCCCGGTGAAGGCCGACGAGGTGCTCATCGCCCACCACGACGTGCTCCGGGGCCTGCTGCGGCAGCTCGCGGAGTCCACCGGCAGCCAGACCGCCGAGCGCGGGCGGCTGCGCGACGAGCTGCTGCGGGAGCTGGAGGTGCACACCCAGATCGAGGACGAGCTGTTCTACCCCGCCGTCCGGGACGTCTCGCCGCTGCTCTCGGTGGCCCACGCCGAGCACCGGCAGATCGACGACCAGCTCGCCACCGTCATGCGCACGCCCGTGGACGACCCGGAGTTCGTCACCGAGGTCCGCATGCTCGAGTCGACGCTGCGGCACCACACCTTCGAGGAGGAGGAGCGGATGTTCCCCCAGTCGCAGGCCCTGGGTGCCGACCGGCTCGAGGAGCTCGGCCGTCAGCTGCAGGCGCGGCAGCGCGAGCTGACCCGGTCCGGGGCGATGCGGCTGATCGTCCGGCTCAAGCGGCTGACGCTGCGCCTCGTGTGACGCGCCACCGGGCCGGCGGTGCACCCGCCGGCCCGGTGGTCAGTGCACCGCGGGCTTCGTGCGCCGGTGCAGCGTGAAAGTCAGCACGACGACGACCAGTGCGCCGACGGCCAGCCCGATCAGCGCGCTGGCCAGGGTGTTGACCAGCCAGCCCGCGACGCCGCCGACGGCACCGAGGGCGTCGTGCGCGCCCTCCTCGAGGTGGTGCACCAGCGCGTAGGGGCCGTGCCAGCCGAGCTCGTCGGTGCCCACCAGCAGGATGTGCCCGCCCACCCACAGCATCGCGGCGGTGCCCACCACGGTGAGCACGGTGAGCAGCCGGGGCATCGCGGTCACCAGGCCGCGGCCGAACCGGGCCACGGCGCCACTGCGCCGCTGGGCCAGGGCGAGCCCGATGTCGTCCATCTTCACGATCAGGCCGACGAAGCCGTAGACGACCGCGGTGATCAGCACCGCGACCACGGCCAGGATGATCGCCCGGGCGACGAAGGCCTGGTCGACCACCTCGTTCAGCGAGATCACCATGATCTCCGCGGACAGGATGAAGTCGGTGCGCACGGCGCCGGAGACGATGGTGTCCTCGTCCTTGGGCTCCGCTGCCTCCTCGTCGTGCCCGGCCGGGTGGCCGCTGACCCGGCCCCACACCTTCTCCGCACCCTCGTAGGCCAGGTAGCACCCGCCGAGCATGAGGATCGGGGTGAGCAGGAAGTCGGCGAACTGGCTGAGCAGCAGCACCGCCGGCAGCAGGATCAGCAGCTTGTTGCGCAGCGACCCGATCGCGATGCGCCGGATGATCGGCAGCTCGCGCTCGGCGGCCAGGCCGCGCACGTACTGCGGGGTGACCGCGGCGTCGTCGACGACGACCCCGGCGGCCTTCGCGCTCGCCCGGCCGGCGGCGACGCCGATGTCGTCGACGGAGGCAGCCGCGGCGCGCGCCAGCACGGCCACGTCGTCGAGCAGGGCCACGAGTCCACCAGCCACGGGAGGGCCTCCAGCCGGTCGGCAGTCAGGAACCGGTAGATCATCGCTTGCCCGGCCGTTCCGCGCTGGGACGTTGCCCTCTGCACCTTCGCCGGCCGAGCGGTCAGAGCTCGCCGCGCAGCACCACCGCCGCCTCGGCGAGCGCGCGCATCTTGCCCGCCGCGGACGCCCGGGACAGGTACTTCAGCCCGCAGTCGCTGGACAGCACCAACGTCTCGACGTCGACGTGGTCCAGCGCCCGCCGCACCCGGTCGGCGATCACCTCCGGGGTCTCGACCTCCTCGGTCGACAGGTCCAGGACGCCGAGCGCGACGCCCTTCCCGCGCAGCGCCCGCAGCGTCGCCGGGTCCAGGTGCGACTGCGCCGTCTCGACCGAGATCGCCGCAGCCGGCACCTCGGCGAGCTCGGGCAGGACCGAGTAGCACTCCGGCCGGTCGGCGACCATGGCCGCGTAGCCGAAGCAGACGTGCACGTGCACCGGCCCCGGGCCGTCGGCCAGCGCGGCGGTCAGCACCTCGACGCCGTACCGCCGTGCCACCTCCGGCCGGGCCTGCAGCACGGCTCGTCGAGCTGCACGATGTCGGCGCCGGCGGCGAACAGGTCGGCGATCTCCGCGCGGACGACCTCGGCGTAGGCCAGCGCGAGCGCCCGGTTCACCGCGCGGTCGGTCGCGGCCCGGAGGAACCGCACGTCCTCGACCTGCACCGGCGCGGGCCGCCGGAGCTCACCGACCACCCGGGGGGCCGGGATGTCGATGCCCGACCGGTTGCGCACGCTGCCCGGGTGGTCGAGGTCCGGGCCCTCGAGGGCGGTCGCGACGTGGTTGGAGTAGGACTCCCGGCGGACCTCCCCGTCGCCGATGATGTCCAGCCCGGCCACCTCCTGCGCCCGGACGGTGGCCAGCGTGGCGTCGTCCTGCGCCTCCCGGAGCAGCTCCGGCGGCACCCGCCACAGCTCCCGGGCCCGGACCCGCGGCGGGAACTGGTGGCCGAGCCGGTCGCGGTCGATCAGCCAGTCGGGCTGGGGCAGGCTGCCGACGACCGTGGTGGGCAGCGGCGGGAGTGGGCGTGCCATCCGGATCTTCCTGGGGTGGGCGGGACCAGATCCTCCACCCCGGCGGCCGGACGGGCTCCGACCGGGCTGCTCCGGGCCGTACCCGCCGGTGCGGGTGGGCCCGACCGGCCCCGGACGGCCGAGAGCCCGGCAGGTCGGTGACCTGCCGGGCTATCGTGCACCGTGGATCAGGCGGTCGGGGCGAGCACCTGGTCGATGATGTAGACGGTGGCGTTGGCGGTCTGCACGTTGCCGCAGACCACGCTGGCGTCGGCGGCCATCAGGACCGTGCCGGTGCCGGCGATGGTGAAGTCCTCACCGGAGCCCTCGATGGTGACCTCGTCACCGTTGAGGGTCGTGTGGGTGCCGGCCAGCTCCTCGGGGGTCAGGCGACCGTCGATGACGTGGTGGGTGAGCACCGCGGTGAGCTGGGTCGTGTCGGCCAGCAGCGCCTGGAGCGCGTCGGCCGGGACGGCCTCGAACGCGGAGTTGGCCGGGGCCAGCACGGTGATGTCCTGCGCGCCGTTCAGCGTGTCGCCGAGCTCGGCGGCCGTGACGGCCTGGACCAGGGTCGACAGCACCGGGTTGTTGCTGGCGGCGGTGGCGACCGGGTCGGCGGTCATGCCGGAGAAGCTGCCCGCACCGTCGGCGGGGACCAGGGCGCAGCCGGCACCGAAGGGCTCGGCGTCAGCGGCAGCGCTGGTCATCGGGGCGCTGCTGGACGACGACGGCGCCGTGCTGCTCATTCCGCTGCTCATGCCGCTGCTGGCCGCCGAGGAGGCGCTGGAGGCAGCCTCGTCGCTGGAGCCGCCGCAGGCGCTCATCGAGAGGGCCAGGGCGGAGACGGCGGTGATCATGGCGCCGCGGGTGAGAAGGTTGCTCGTCACGATGGTGCTCCTCGTCAGTTGTGCGACGGCGGGGCAGGGCCGTCGCGGGGGTGGTGCGTCCAGCCGCTGGGAGCGGCCGGGGTTCGTCCTCGGCGGGTGCCGCTGACGTGGTCCGTGGGTGGTTCGTGAGCCGGTGACGTGAGGTGTTCGGGTCCCGGCCCCGTTCTGGATGCGTCAGCCGGCGGTGACCACGATCTGGTGCCAGCCGCTGGCGCCGGCGGGGAAGGGGGTGGCGCGGGCGTCGGTCTGCAGCTCGCCGTCCTTGCTGGTGGCGCGGACGGTGACCGAGTGCGAACCGGGGGAGAAGTCGAAGGGCAGCACCCACTGGCGCCAGAGGTCGGCGTCCACCTCGGGGGAGAGCTCGGCCGGCATCCAGTCGCTGTCGTCGACCTGCACCTCGACCCCGGCGATGCCGCGGGTCTGGGCCCAGGCGACGCCGGCGATGGCGCGGGTGCCGGCGGGGAAGCGGCGCAGCGGGGCCGGGGTGTCGATCCGGGAGGCGACCTTGATCGGCCCCTGGGCGGCCCAGTCGCGCTCGGTCCAGTAGGCGTCGAAGGCGTCGTAGGTGGTGGCCTCGATGCCGGTGATCCACTTGCAGGCCGAGACGTAGCCGTACAGGCCGGGGATCAGCATGCGCACCGGGAAGCCGTGCTCGACCGGCAGCGGCTCGCCGTTCATGCCGAGGGCGAGCATGGCGTCGGGGACGTCGAGGGCCGACCGGGTCGGGGCGCCGATCGTCATGCCGTCGACCGAGCGGCAGACCAGCTGGTCGCTGGTGCCGCGGACGCCGTTCTCCCGCAGCAGGGCACCCAGCGGGACGCCGAGCCAGCGGGCGGTGCCGGCGAGCCCGCCACCGACCTCGTTGGAGACGCAGGTGAGCGTGATGTCGCGCTCGATGAGGTCGCTGCGGCCCAGCAGGTCGTCGAGGGAGTAGCTGCGCGGGGTGTCGAACATCCCCGTCAGCTCCAGCGCGTACTCGGCCGGCCGGATCTGCGGCACCGTGATGGCGGTGTCCACGCGGTAGAACTCGCGGTTGCCGGTGACGAGCGGGGTGAGGCCCTCGACGTTCGCGGAGAGGTCGGCGCCGGCCGGCAGCGCGGGGGCCGCGGAGGCCGGGGTGGGCAGGGCCAGCTCGGACCGGGCGCCGGCGACGTCGAAACGGCGCTGCAGCAGCCGGCCACCGCCACCGGCGACCGCGGTCACGCCGACCGCGACCCCGCTGGTGAGCAGGAACCCGCGGCGGTCCAGGCCGGTGCCCTTGCGGTCGCCGGAGCCGAGGACGTCGCGCACCCGGCCGAGCAGCCCGTCGTGGGCCTGGACGCTCGCGGTCGCACCGGCGGGCTCGGCGTGCGGAGCGGGGGACGTGGGGAGGGTCAGCGGCCGCAGCAGGGCCAGCAGCGCCGCGCTGCCGGCGACGGCGCCGGCCAGGGAGGGCACCGCGTCGAACAGGCCGCCGGCGGGGCGGGTGAGGGCGGCGACGACGCCGACCAGGCCGAACACCGCGATGCCGGCGACCCCGAGGCGGCGGCTGCGCAGCCCGACCAGCCCGATGAGCAGGGCGTAGACGGCGATGACGACCAGCGTCCCGACGACCAGGGCGATCTTGTCGTCCTCGCCGAAGGTCCGGATGGCGAACTGCTTGACCGGCTCGGGGGTCAGCGTGATCGCGGCGTTGCCGACGGCGACGACCGGCGAGGACGCCGCACCGATGAAGCCGGCGAACAGCTCGGCGATCCCGAGGGCGACCCCGGCGGCGAGCAGCCCGGCGAGCGCGCCCAGCAGGCTGCGGACGCCGCGGCCGGCCGTCGGAGCGGTGTGCCGCTCTCCGGCGGGGGCCGTGGACTGCTCGATCGTGGTCACGACATGTATTCGCAACGTCACGCCATTCGGTTCACCGCAGTTCAGCGGTGCGGGGGGAGACGCGCGTCACAGCGCGCCGGTGCCCCGTGGGTGGGAACCGGTCGGCGGCGGTAGACAGGGGCATGGAGTTCCGACACCTGGGCCGCAGCGGCCTGAAGATCAGCGAGATCACCTACGGCAACTGGATCACCCACGGCGGGCAGGTCGAGGCCGACGCCGCGACCGCCTGCGTGCGCGCCGCCCTCGACGCCGGCATCACCACCTTCGACACCGCCGACGTCTACGCCGAGGGCCGGGCCGAGACGGTGCTGGGCCAGGCGCTGGCCGGCGAGCGGCGCAGCGGTATCGAGATCTTCAGCAAGGTCTACTGGCCGACCGGCCCGGGCGCGAACGACCGCGGCCTGTCCCGCAAGCACGTCCTGGAGTCCATCGACGCCTCGCTGACCCGGCTGGGCACCGACTACCTCGACCTGTACCAGGCGCACCGGTACGACTACGAGACGCCGCTGGAGGAGACGATGCTCGCCTTCGCCGACGTCGTCCGCAGCGGCAAGGCGCGCTACATCGGCGTCTCCGAGTGGCGCGCCGAGGAGATCCGGGCCGGCAAGGCGCTGGCCGACGAGCTGGGGATCCCGCTGGTGTCCAACCAGCCGCAGTACTCCGCACTCCACCGGGTCATCGAGGCCGAGGTCATCCCCACCAGCGCCGAGCTGGGGATCAGCCAGATCGTGTTCTCACCCGTGGCCCAGGGCGTGCTGACCGGCAAGTACGCCCCCGGCGCCGAGCCGCCGGCCGGCTCGCGGGCCACCGACACCAAGGGCGGCGGGGCGACCATGATCGCCCGCTGGATGGACGACGACGTGCTCAGCCGCGTGCAGGAGCTGACGCCGATCGCCGACGACCTGGGCATGTCGATGGCCACGCTCGCCGTCGCGTGGGTGCTGCAGGAGGAGAACGTGGCCGCCGCGATCATCGGCGCCAGCCGGCCCGAGCAGGTCACCGACAACGTCAAGGCCTCCGGCATCCGGCTCGACGCCGACGTCAAGGCCCGCATCGACGAGGTGCTGAAGCCGGTGGCGCTGACCGACCCGGCGCTGACCAGGAGCCCGGACCCGCGTCCCTGAGCTGACCCGGGCAGCGGAACCCCGGCACCACCTCCCGGCGCGGAGCGTGGCTGCCGGGGGTTCCGCTGCGGGGCGGGGCGGGGCAGGGCGGGGCGGGTCAGGGCGTGCGCGGGATCTCCGGGGTCGTCGCGGGGCCGCGGGTGCGCGGCGGGCGCTCGCCGGCCAGGTCGGCGGACCGCTGGGTCGCGGTGATCCGCGGCAGCTCGGAGGTCAGCCAGCGCACCGGACGGCGCTGCGCCGGGCGCCGCGCGGCCAGGAAGTCCAGCGCGATCGCCGCCGTCCAGGACTGGTCGCGGCTGCCCAGGGTCTCCCCGGTCACCGGCTGGTAGTACTCGGCGAAGTCGCAGTCGACCAGCTGGGACAGCCCGGCCAGCCGCAGCTGGTTGGCCGCTTCCGGCTCCCCGGAGCGGTTGAGCGCCCAGGCCATCAGCCAGTTGAGCACCGGCCACTGCGGCCCGCGCCAGTAGGTCTGCTCGCGGAAGGCCGGGGACGCGGGGGACACCGAGGGCACCACCGGCCAGCGCAGCCGGGAGTGCCCGCACCAGCGCGGGCCCAGCAGCAGGTCGCGCTGCCGGCGGGTGAGCGCGTCGTCGCCGCCGCAGATCAGCGGCGCGAACCCGGCGGCGCTCTCGACGTCCAGCCAGCTGCCGGTGCGCAGGTCCAGGTCGCGGGCCAGCCCGGTCTCCGGGTTCACCGAGCGCAGCACGCCGGTGCGGAACCGGCGGGCGATCGCCCGGGACTGCTCCACCCCGCCCGAGGCCCCGCCGCCGATGCCCAGCTCCTCGCCCATGTCGGCGAGCAGGTCGCTGGCCGCGGCGAGCAGCGCGGAGACCAGCACGTCGCCCATCACGAAGTCGCCGGTGGCGCGGTAGACCGCGTCGTCGTACCGGGCGCGGACCTTCTGCTCCAGCAGCCACAGGTACTTCGCGTACTCGGCGTCGGTGGGCCGCTGGGAGGGGTCGGCGACGTGCGCCAGGTCGGCCCGGACGAACGGCGGCATGTCCGGTTGCGGGTGCACGTCGGCGTAGGCGGCGTCCCATCGGGGCGAGTCGTCCATCCCGGACTCCCAGCCGTGGTGGATCTCCACCAGGCCGTAGGAGTACGGGTCGCGGGCGGTGGCCAGGTAGGAGTGCCAGGCCAGCCAGGAGTCGAAGGTCTCCCGCACGAACTCCTCGGCCAGCTCCTGGTCCGCGCCGCCCTTGCGCCGGGCGTCGTGCAGGATCCGGGACAGCGCGATCACGTGGATCGGCGGCTGGCAGATGCCCGAGGTGAGCACGCCGGCCGGGCGGGCCGCGGCCACCTGGGTGCGCCAGCGCGCCGGTCCGGGGAAGTAGTCGCCGGGGGAGTGGAACAGGATGTGCGGGATCATCCCGGTGGCCCACTGGCCCGACAGCAGGCTGCGCAGCTCGTCGAGCGCCCGTGGCACCGACACCGTGGCGATGCCCAGGGCCACGAAGCCGGCGTCCCAGCTCCACATGTGCGGGTAGAGGGTGGGCGAGGCCACCGTGAAGGCGCCCCGGTCGTTGGCGCGCAGCACGTAGCCCGCACGTCCGGCCATCAGCCCGATCTCGACCGCGCTGGGCTGGGCGATCGTCATCTGCTGGTCCGTCCTCTCGCCGGTGGACAGCATCCTCACCCGGGTAGGAGCGGGTGCCGGCACGCGGCCCGTCAGTTCACGAGGTGTTCACAAGAGGGCCGTTGACCGTCCGGTGACCGGTCTCAGCCCGCCTCGACGGGCTCGCCCGACCGGGGCCGGTCGCCGCCCCACCAGGGTGCCTGCGCCAGCAGGTACAGCAGCACCCCGGCGGCCAGCAGCACCCCCGCCCACAGCCAGGTGGTGGCCTCCTGCTGCCACAGCAGCAGCAGGCACGAGCCGATCGCCAGCACCGGCAGGACCGCCGGGGCGGTGAAGTGCTGGTGCTGCACCCGGTCCCGGCGCAGCACCAGCACCGAGAGGTTCGTGGAGACGAAGACCAGCAGGAGCAGCAGGACGACGATGTTGGCCAGCGCACCCAGGTCGCCGATCAGGGTCAGCGCCATGGCCACCACGGTGGTGACCACGATCGCCACCCACGGCGTGCGCCGGCCCGGCAGCACCGCCCCGAGCACCGGGGGCAGCAGCCGCTGCCCGGCCAGCCCGAACACCATCCGGCTGGCCATGATCATCGTCAGCAGGGCGCCGTTGGCGACGGCGATCAGCGCGATCGCGCTGAACAGCTGGTCGGGAACGCCGAGGCCGGTGGCCCGCACGACCTCCAGCAGCGGGCCCGTGGAGCTGGCGAGCTCGTCGGTGGGCAGCACGATCGAGGCGACCAGGCCGATGGCGACGTAGACCACCCCGGCGGTGAGCAGGGCGCCGAACAGCGCCCGCGGGTAGACCCGGCTGACGTCGCGGACCTCCTCGGCGATGTTGGCCGAGGTCTCGAAACCGACGAAGGAGTAGTAGGCCAGGATCGCCGCGGCCAGCACCGCCGAGCTCGCGGAGACCCCGGCGGGGAACTCCACGACCCGGCCGACGTCGCCGTCGCCGCGGCCGAAGACGATCGCGCCCAGCACGACGACCAGCACCAGCCCGGACACCTCGATGACGGTCATCACCAGGTTGGCCCGCATCGACTCCTTGATGCCGCGGGCGTTGACCAGGGCGACGACCAGCAGGAACACCAGGGCCGCCGGTACGGCGGGCACGTCGAGGAAGACCGACAGGTAGTCACCGGCGAAGGCCAGCGACAGCCCGGCCGCGCTCACGACCCCGGCGGCGAGCATGCAGTAGCCGACCAGGAACGAGACCACCGGACGCCGGAACGCCCGCTCGGCGAAGACCGCGGAGCCCCCGGCGCGGGGGTACTTGGTGACCAGCTCGGCGTAGCTGGCCGCGGTGAGCAGGGCCAGCAGCAGGGCGACCAGCATCGGCACCCAGATGGCGCCGCCGACCTCGCCGGCGATCTCCCCGACCAGGGCGTAGATGCCGGCGCCCAGCACGTCGCCGAGGATGAAGACGTACAGCAGCTTGCCGCTGATCGCCCGCTTGAGGCCGCTGCCCTCGGAGTCCGCCCCCTCGGGGCCTGCCCCCTCGGAGCCTGCCCTGGTGTCGCTGGCCTGATCGTCCACCCGGCGAGTCTTCGGTGGCGAGGAGCTCCCGGCAACTCCAGCGGTGGACGACCCGGTCGGGTCAGGCTCCTCCCGGCGGGGTCAGGCGCCGTGGTCGAGGCGGCGGTGCGCCTTGACCACCACGAGCACGTCCTCGCTCTGCAGCGTGCCGATCACCGGGTCGTCGAAGCGCAGCGTGCGCCCACCGCGGGCCACCGACAGGACGACGTCCTGCAGCTGTCGCGGCCCCAGGCCCACCTCGGACTGGGTGACCACGCGCTCCTGCATGTCCAGCCCGCGGCCGCTGGTCAGCAGGTCCTCCACCACCGACACGACGCCGGGCTGGTCGGTCGCCAGGCCCAGCAGCCGGCCGGACGTGGCCGAGGAGGTGATCACCGTGTCGGCGCCGGACTGCCGCAGCAGGCTGGCGTTCTCCTCCTCGCGCACCGTGGCGGTGATCGGCACGGTGGGGTTGAGCTGGCGGACGGTGAGGGTGATCAGCACCGAGGCGTCGTCCCGGTCGGCGGCGACGACCACCGCACGGGCCTTCTCCACCGACGTGCGGCGCAGCACCTCCCGCCGTCCGGCGTCACCGAGGACGGCGGTCAGGCCGGCTGCGGTCGCCTCGTCGACCGCCTGCGGGTCGGGGTCGACGACGACGATGTGGTCGGCGTCCGTCCCCGTGCTGAGCAGGGCGCGGATGGCGCTGCGCCCCTTGGTGCCGTAACCGCACACGACGACGTGCTGGCGCACGCGGGACCTCCAACGTCGGACCCGGAACTCCTCCCGGGAGCGCGCGGTGAGCGCCTCCAGGGTGGTCCCGATGAGGATGAGCAGGAACAGCACGCGCAACGGCGTGATGATCAGGATGTTGACCAGCCGGGCGCCGGGGGAGATCGGCACGATGTCGCCGTAGCCGGTCGTGGAGAGGCTGACCGTGGCGTAGTAGGTGGCGTCGAGCAGGCTGAGCTCGTCGCCGGTGCTGTCGCGGTAGCCGTCGCGGCCCACGTAGACGATGAGCACGGTGGCCACCAGCGTCAGCGAGGCGATGACCACCCGCCGCCACACCTGCCGGGCCGGGGACTCCTGCCGGTGCGGCAGCGAGACGCCGCTGTGGTCGTCGCTCAGCATGGCGGCCGCTCGCAGGTCACCCGGCGCACAGTAGTGACCCGGCAGCCGGGGAGGCTGCTCATGCTCCGGAACCGGGGTCCGCGGCGAGCGCCCGCCAGGGCAGGCCGTGCAGCGTGCCGGCCTCCTGCACCGACAGCCCGGGGGTGTCCGGCCGGCCGGGGTGGGCCAGCACCGGTGTCACCGCGGGCCGGGCCGGCGCGTGGGCGGAGAGCCCTGCCGGAGGGGACGAGGGTCGGCGACGCCGCCGGTGAGCCCGGCGCCGCCCACGCCCGGCTCGCCCGGCCTGGCGCCGGATGTGGGCCAGGATGGGGCGATGAGCTCGCAGCGCACGGCCCTGGTCCTCGGCGGCGGCGGCATCACCGGCATCGCCTGGGAGGTCGGGGTGCTCGCCGGGCTCACCGAGGCCGGTGTCGACCTGAGCGCCGCCGACCTCGTCGTCGGCACCTCGGCCGGCTCCGTCGTCGGCGCCGGGCTGCGCAGCGGCACGCCCGTCGAGGAGCTGTTCGCCGCCCAGCTGGCGGCGCCGGGTCCCGCGCCGGTCGCCCGGCTCGGCCGCGGGACGCTGGTCCGCTACGGCCTGGCGGTGCTGCTCGCCCGCCGGGACGATGCGGCCTTCCGGCAGCGGATCGGCCGGCTGGCCCGCAGCGCGGCCGACTCCGGGCGCACCCCGTCCGAGGCCGAGCGCCGCGCCGCGATCTCCGCCGCCCTGCCCTCGCCGGAGTGGCCCGACCGGCCGCTGGTGCTCACCGCCGTCGACGCCGACAGCGGGAGGTTCACCACCTTCACCCGGTCCTCCGGGGTCGAGCTGGTGGCGGCCGTCGGCGCCAGCTGCGCCGTCCCCGGCGTCCACCCGCCGGTGACCATCGACGGTCACCGGTACATGGACGGCGGCATGCGCTCCCCGGCCAACGCCGACCTCGCCGCCCGGTACGACCGGATCGTCGTCATCGCCCCGCTGCCCCGGGGTGCGGGGCCGATGACCAGCGTCGACGCCCAGGTGACCGGGCTGGTGAGCCGGGTCGCGGTGGTGTCGCCGGACCGGGCGAGCCGGTCCGCGATCGGGAGGAACGTGCTCGACCCCGCCGCCCGTGCGCCCGCCGCCGGGGCCGGCCGGGTGCAGGCCGCGGCGGTGCTCGACCGGGTCGCCCAGGTCTGGCCGGGCTGAGCCGGCCCGGCACGCGGGCCGACGCGCCGGGCCGGGACCGGCTTCCCCCGTCGTCCACCCCCGGGTCGCTGTGCGCGGGCCGGATCGGGGGGCTGTGCTGGGAGCACCCGGGGAGGCGTCGGCCGTCGCCGACGCGCACCGGGTCGACCCGGTCGTCCACCCGTGCACGCTGCGCACCGAGGACACCTCCCTGCCCACCGACCTGCGCGGGGGCGCCGCGCCCGGCGACCACGGCTGAGCGCGCGGTGCCGGCCGGGGAGCCGGCCGGCACCGTCAGCGGGGGTCGAGGTGGCGGAGCAGCGTCTCGCCGATGTCGCGCATCGCCGCGATCTGGGCCGGCGACAGCTGGTCGAACAGGTGCTCGCGCACGCTGGCCACGTGCACCGGCGCGGCCTCCCGCAGCGCGGTCATGCCGACGTCGGTGAGCACGGCGAGCTGGCCGCGGCCGTCCTCGACGCACACCTCGCGGGCGACCCAGCCACGCTCCTCGAGCCGGGACACCGCGTGGGACAGCCGACTGCGGGAGGCCAGGCAGCGGTCGGCCAGCTGGCTCATCCGCATCCGCCGGTCCGGCGCCTCGGACAGCTGCACGAGGATCTCGTAGTAGGCGCTGGAGATCCCGGTGGAGCGGGTGAGGTCCCGCTCCAGCCGGTCCTGCAGCAGGGTGGTGCTGTAGAGCCACGCCCGCCAGGCCAGCTGGTCCTCGGCGCTCAGCCAGCGCGGCTGCGCGGGAGGGGTCGGCACCGGGTGGTGGTCCGGGCGCTGCGACACGGGGGAAGTCACCCCGTCAGGGTACTGGCGGAATAGTCAAGGATTCAACTACGCTGCCGTACGCCGCAGGCAGTTCAACGCTCAACCACCCGGAGGTCACCATGACCAGCACCACCCAGATCCCTGGCTACGTCGTCGGCACGTGGGACATCGACGCCGCCCACTCCACCGTGGGCTTCTCCGTCCGCCACATGATGGTCAGCAAGGTCCGCGGCTACTTCCGCGAGTTCTCCGGTGAGATCATCACCGCCGCCGACCCGTCGGCCTCGACCGTCCACGCCACCATCGACATGGACTCGATCGACACCCGGCAGGAGCAGCGCGACGCCCACATCAAGTCCGCCGACTTCTTCGACACCGGCAACCACACGGTCATGGAGTTCCGCTCCACCGGCATCCGCAACTCCGGTGAGGACTGGACCGTCGAGGGCAACCTGACGATCAAGGGCATCACCAAGCCGGTCACCCTGGACCTGGAGCTCAACGGCTTCGGCCCGGACGCCTACGGTGGCACGCGCGCCGGGTTCTCCGGCAAGACCGAGATCTCCCGCAAGGAGTTCGGCGTGGACATCGACATGCCGATGGACGGCGGCGGCGTCGTCGTCGGCGACAAGATCACCGTCGAGCTCGAGATCGAGGGCGTCCTCCGGGCTGCCTGATCGCCGACCCCGTCCGCCGCACTCCCCGCACGCTCGGGGTGGGCCACCGGGCGGCGTGAGATGACGAAGGTCCCGGGCGGCGCCCGGGACCTTCGTCATCTCCTGCTCCCTGCCGGCGAAGACACAGCCGGCCGTCAGGAACTGCGGGGCGTCGCGGGGCGACAGTGGGGGTGTGCAGGAACGGATGGGAACGGTCGGCCCCTGGCTCGCGACCGCGGCACGGCTGCTGCTGGGCGTCGTGCTCGTCGTCGCCGGGGCGCTGAAGCTGCCCGACCCGGCCGCCGCGGAGCGCGCCGTGCGCGCCTACCGGCTGCTGCCCGAGGGGCTGGTCGGCCCGATGGCCTTCGGGTTGCCGGTGCTGGAGATCGCCGTCGGGCTGGCCCTGCTGACCGGGGTGGTCGTGCGCACGGCCGCGATCGCCGCGGCGGTGCTGCTGACCGGGTTCATCGCCGCCATCGTCTCCGCCTGGTCACGTGGCCTGCAGATCGACTGCGGCTGCTTCGGCGGCGGCGGGGAGGTCGCGGCCGGCCAGACCGGCTACCCCGGCGAGGTGGCCCGCGACGTCGGGCTGCTGCTCGTGGCCCTCGCGCTGGCCCGCTGGCCGGCGTCCCGGCTGGCGCTGGGTTCCCCCGAACGGACGGAGCACGCAGATGTCCGGTGAGTCCAAGCGGGCAGCCGCCCGCCAGCGGATCGCGGAGAAGCGCGCCGCCGAGGCCGCGGCCCGCGCCGCCGCCGAACGCCGCCGGCGCACCATCCTCGGAGCGGCCGCCGCGGCGGCGGTGCTCCTCGTCGTCCTCGTGGTGGTGATCGTGGTCCAGACGAACCGGACGTCGACCGCCGTCGACGCCGCCGCCCCGACCGGCACCGCGGGTGACGGTTACACCTTCGCCGTGGGCTCCGCCGACGCCCCGGTCACCCTGGACGTCTACGAGGACTTCCAGTGCCCGGTCTGCGCCGCCTTCGAGGCATCGACCGGCGACACGATCGACCAGCTGGTCGACGCCGGCACCGTGCAGGTCGACTACCACGGCATGGCGTTCCTCGACACGTCCGCCAACGACCGGTACTCCACCCGGGCGCTCAACGCCGCCGCGGTCGTCGCCGACGCCGCCGGCCCCGACGCCTACGCGCAGTTCCACGACCTGCTCTTCGCCAACCAGCCCGAGGAGGGCGCCAGCGGGCTGCCCGACGACCAGCTCGTCGCCTACGCCGAGCAGGCCGGGGCCACCGGCGAGGCCGTCGAGTCCGGCATCGCGGACCTGGTCTACGGCGACTGGGTCGAGCAGTCCACCGACCGGGCCAGCAAGGACGGCGTCACGGCCACCCCGACCGTGCTCGTCGACGGGGAGCAGCTGGACAACAGCACGCAGCTCACCCCGGAGGGCCTCACCGCCGCCGTCCAGGCCGCCGCCGGGACCTGACCTCCCGCTCCGGAACCGTTCCGTGCGGCAGTCTGCGCCGGTGACCCGTGCGCGCACCGCCGTCGTGGCGATCGGCCTGCTCGGTGGTCTGGTCGCCGGGGGAGGAGTCCTCTCCACCAGCCTGTACCGGCCGGACCCCCGGGACCCCCAGCCCCTGTGCGGGTTGACGGGGGAGTGCACGGCCGCCGACATCGAGGCCGCCCTGCAGCGCGCCTGGTGGCTGGTCGGCGGGGGGCTGACCGTCGTCGCGCTCGCGGCCGTGCTGCTCGCCTGGACGCTCCCCGGGCGCCGGCCCGCCGTGGACGCCCCACCGTTGCCGGCACCGTTGCACGCCCTCGGCACCGGCCTGATCACCTTCTTCGCAGCCTTCCCGGCCGGCATCCCGCTGTTCATCGCCTCCCTCTGGGAGTCGCACGGGCTGCTCGTCGGGCTGACCGCGGCGTGGCTCGCCCAGGCCGTCGGCGTCCAGGCGGCGGGGCGGTTGTTCCGGGCCGCCCCGGCGGCGCCGGGGCGCGAGTGGCTGGCTGCGCTGGCGGTCAGCGGCCTGGGTGCCGGGGCGGTGGCGGCCACCTGGGCCGCCTCGGACGACGGGGCCCTGACCGCGCTGCCCCTGGTCGACGCGGTCGTGGTGGCCCTCGCCCTGCTCGCCCAGCGGTCCCTGCACCACCTCGGCCGGCCGCCGGTCTGGTCCTCGGTGGGCGGTGGGGTCGCCCTCCTGGTCGCCGGCGGGCTCCTGCTGGTCGGGGTGTGCAGCCCCGACCGCCCGGATGCGGGGACCGCGTACCCGGAGCCGCAGGCCCCGCCGCGCCCGACCCCCACCCCGCCCCCGACGCCGACGCCGACGCCGACGCCGACCCCGACGCCCACGCCCGAGCCGACGCCCGAGCCGACGCCCGAGCCGGTCGTGGCCGACGTCCCGTGCGCCCAGCAGGACCTCACCTTCTCCGTCGGCGGGTTCGACGCGGCGATGGGGCTACGGGCGGCGGCGCTGGTCGCGACCAACACCGGTGCGGCGCCGTGCTGGCTGGAGGGCGTGCCGGTCGTCGTCCTGCTGCAGGGCGGGCGGCCCCTGGCCCTGCAGGTGGGGGAGGGGCAGACGCCCGAGGGTGGCACCCCGCAGGTCCAGCGGGTCGCGGTCGCGCCGGGCGGGACGGCGTCGGCGCTGCTCACCTGGCGCAGCTACGGCGGGTGGGCCGACGCGGAGACACCGCAGGCCGTGACCGTCGCCCTCGACGCCTCCTCGACCCTGGTCTCGGCCACGGTGTCCGGCGGCGGAGGTGCTGCGCCGTTCGACCTCGCCGACGGCGGCGCGTGGGGCATCGCACCCTGGGCGACGCCGACCACCTGACCGGCCGGCGGGGGAGACTGGGGGTCATGACGACCTCCACGCTGGCGCGGGTCCGCACCCGCCTCCCCTCCGCCGTCCCGGCCGCGATCGGCCTCGCCGTCGGTTTCGGCGTCGCGCAGGCGACCGGGGTCCGGGCGCTCGGCGGGGTCGTCCTGGCGGCCGGCGGGCTGCTCGCCGGGTGGCTCTGGTGGACCCGGCGCGGGGCGGCCGTCGCCGCGGCGCTGGCGGTCACCTACCTGGCGGCCTTCGCGCTCGCGCACGTGCTGGCGCTCGGCCTGGGCTGGCCGGCCTGGCTGGCCGTCGGCCTGGTCACCGCGGCCGTCGCGGCGCTGTCCTGGGTGGTCGTGGACCGGCCTGCGTCCGCCGCCTGAACCGCGGACCGGCCGGCCTACCGCGGCCGCTGGAGTGGCAGACCGGTCACAGCAGGTTCTGCGCAGGCCCGCCGTCCCTTACCCTGGGAAGGTCTCGGCGCTCCGCGCCGTTACTCCTGTCGCGCGCCGTCGCGCGCAGACTCCCACGTGAACTCCTGAGGTGCCTCTCCGCATGCCCACTCGCAACGACCTGCGAAACGTCGCGATCATCGCGCACGTCGACCACGGCAAGACCACCCTGGTCGACGCCCTGCTCCGGCAGGCCGGTGCCCTCGGGCGCTCGAAGGGGGAGGGCACCGACAACGACTCCACCCAGGACCGGGTCATGGACTCCGGCGAGCTCGAGCGCGAGCGCGGGATCACCATCCTGGCCAAGAACACCGCGATCCACCTGCACGACGACGAGGGCAACCCCGTCGTGGTCAACATCGTCGACACCCCCGGCCACGCCGACTTCGGTGGCGAGGTGGAGCGCGCGCTGTCCATGGTCGACGGCGTCTGCCTGCTCGTCGACGCCTCCGAGGGCCCGCTGCCGCAGACCCGCTTCGTGCTGCGCAAGGCGCTGGCCAAGGGGATGCCGGTCATCCTGGCGGTCAACAAGACCGACCGCGCCGACGCCCGCATCGAGGAGGTCGTGGACGAGACCTACGAGCTGTTCATGGAGCTGCTCGAGGACGCCGGCCTGCCCGCGGAGACCCTCGAGTTCCCGATCGTCTACTGCAACGGCCGCACCGGCCAGGCGTCGCTGAACAAGCCCGAGAACGGCACCGTCCCCGACAGCCCCGACCTCGGCCCGCTGGTCAAGACCCTGCTGGACACCATCCCGGCACCGGTCTACGACGCCGAGGAGCCGCTGCGCGCGCAGGTCACCAACCTCGACGCCTCCCCGTACCTGGGCCGTCTCGCCCTGCTCCGCATCCACTCCGGTGAGATGAAGAACGGCCAGCAGGTCGCCTGGTGCAAGGCCGACGGCACCATCGAGCGGGTCAAGCTGACCGAGCTGCTGGTCACCGAGGGCCTGACCCGTACCCCGGCCGCGAGTGCCGGCCCCGGCGACCTGGTCGCCGTCGCCGGCATCCCGGAGATCGGCATCGGCGACACCCTGGCCGACCCGAACGACCCGCGCCCGCTGCCGGCGATCACCGTCGACGAGCCGTCGATCTCGATCACCATGGGCATCAACACCAGCCCGATCTCGGGCAAGTCGGGCAAGAAGGTCACCGCCCGGCTGATCAAGAACCGGCTCGACCAGGAGCTGATCGGCAACGTCTCGGTGCGCATGCTGCCCACCGAGCGCCCCGACACCTGGGAGATGCAGGGCCGTGGCGAGCTGGCGCTGGCCATCCTGGTGGAGCAGCTGCGCCGCGAGGACTTCGAGCTGACCGTCGGCCGCCCGCGGGTGGTCACCAAGGAGATCGACGGCAAGCTGCACGAGCCGGTCGAGCGGGTCACCATCGACACCCCCGGCGAGTACGTCGGCACGCTGACCCAGGCGCTGGCCAGCCGGCGCGGGCGGCTGGAGAACCTGGTGCACCACGACACCGGCTGGGCGCGGATGGAGTACATCTGCCCCTCGCGCGGCCTGATCGGGTTCCGCACCGAGTTCCTCACCGAGACCCGGGGCACCGGCGTGCTGAACCACACCCTGGAGGGCTACGAGCCGTGGCTGGGCGACATGCGCGCCCGCCCGACCGGCTCGCTGGTCGCCGACCGCACCGGTGTGGCGACGACCTACTCGATGTTCTCCCTGCAGGAGCGCGGCCAGATGATGGTCGAGCCCGGCACCGAGGTCTACGAGGGCATGGTGATCGGTGAGAACTCCCGTCCGGACGACATGGACGTGAACATCACCAAGGAGAAGAAGCTCACCAACATGCGCAAGGCGACCTCGGAGGAGCTGGAGCGGCTCGTGCCGCCGAAGATCCTGAACCTGGAGCAGGCGCTGGAGTTCTGTGCCGAGGACGAGTGCGTCGAGGTCACCCCGGGCACTGTCCGGATCCGCAAGGTCGAGCTCGACCAGACCGTCCGCGGCCGCACCCGCAACCGCAAGCCCAAGGTCTGAGGAAGCACCTCGCTGCTCCCCACCGCTCGCACGCTCGCGGCGGGTTCCGGCAGTGAGGCCGCGAACGCCGTCGTCCCCCCTGGGGACGGCGGCGTTCGTCGTTCCGGCACGCCGACGAGATCCGCCGAGACCGGTGGGGCCCGGTGGGCAACTGTTGTCGATCGGGCACGCTCGGTGATGACGGGCCGAGGTGGGTGCCCGACTCGCCGGTACTTCCTCGTGGCGCGCGCTGGCAGCGGGCGCGCCGACCTACGTTGCGGTCGGGAGAGGTGAGGCGTGGCGATGGCGGCCGGGCACCACCTGGGGGATGAGCACGAGAGGGTGGTCGGGGAACCGATGACGGTCCAGCGAGCTGCGGGTTTCCGGAACGGCATCGACGTGCGGGTCCGCCTCCGGCGGGCCGGAGCGGGATCCGACGCGGCCTTCGACGGCGCCTGGTGGCCACGCAGCCACGACCTCGCCGCGGAGCTGCCCGAGCTGGTCGCCGCGCTGGACACCCTGGGCGTGCGGGTCGCGCGGTTCACCTACCCGGAGCAGGCCTGGACGCCGATCGAGCGCAAGGTCGCCGTCTCCGGGCGCACGGTGCGCACCGGGGCGTTCCGCAGCATGGACCCGGCCCTGGTCTCGCTCACCACGGACGGCGACCGCCGGCTGGACCTGCTCGTGGTGCCGCCGGAGGCCGACGCGCTGACCGGGGTGCGGGCCCTGCGTCTGGCGGCCGGCCAGCGCGAGGAGTCCGGCACCCCGGAGCGCGTGCTGGCCACGGCCGGCTCCTGGTCGCGCCCCGAGGTCGTCGTCCCGATCACCGGCGTCCGCGCCGGCTGAGCGAGGCCCCGCCGCCCGCGGGCTCGCGGCGGGACCCGCAGCGGGGCCTGCGCCGCTCAGCGGCGGCGGGCGCGCAGGACCTCGTCGGCGCTGTGGTGACCCTCGCCCTCCGGGCGGGGACGCTGGGCGGCGGTGACGACCTCCCAGTCCGCCGGGTCGAGGTCGGCGGCGATCTCGGCGGCGCGGGCGAACCGGTCGGCGCCCCAGAGCTCCGCTGCCTCCTCGACCAGCGGGTGGCCGACCCAGAGCAGCGTGCCGCCGGGGGCCACCGCAGCCGCCAGCCGGGCGACCAGCGGCCCGCGCTCGTCGCTCGTCGGGTGCAGGAAGTGCGCGGTGACCAGGTCGTAGCTGGCCTCCGGCGGCTGCCAGGAGCCGACGTCGCCCTGCACCCACTCCACCCGGTCGGTGAGCCCGGCGGCGGCCGCGTGCTCGGCGGCGCGGGCCAGGGCGACCGCCGACCAGTCCAGGCCGGTGGCCCGCCAGCCCTGGCCGGCCAGCCAGATGACGTCGCCGCCCTCGCCGCAGCCGACGTCCAGCGCCCGGCCCGGGGTCAGATCGGCGACCTCCTGGACCAGCGGCGGGTTGACCCGCCCGCTCCACAGCGCCGGGGCGTCCCGGTAGCGGTCCTCCCACGACGCCTGGTCCAGGCCGGTGCTCGCGGGCTGCTCGTGCTCGTGGTCGTGCTGGTGGTCGGTCATGGTCGTCTCCTCAGATCCCGTGGCGCCGGTCGCCCGGCACCTGCTCGCACAGCTGACGTCCCGACGCGGGGGAGGACGGGGCGGCGCGCCGGGCGGCGACGGCCTCCCGGGTGTCCGCCGCGATCAGGTCCGCGTTGATCATCGCGCCGGTGTTCAGGCCGGCCGCCGCCGAGCTGATCACCTGGGCGCGCAGGTCGGTGACGTTGCCGGCCACGTAGACCCCGGGGACGGCGGTCAGCCCGCTCGGGTCGGCCGCGACGGCGCTGCCGACCACGTGCCCGTTCATCTCCAGGTCGGCCGCGGCCAGCCCGAGGGACTCCAGCACGGCGGACCGGGCGGTGAGCCGCGGCGCCACCACGACGGCGTCCCGCGCGACCACCCGGCCGCCGGCGAGCCGCACGCCGGAGAGCCGGTCGCCGGTGGTCTCCAGCTCGGCCACCTCGCCGCTCACCACGCCGACGCCGCGGGCGGCCAGCTGCTCCTGCTCCTCGTCGGTGGGCTCGGGGCCGGTGTGCACGAAGAGGGTCACGTCGGCGCTCCACTGCCGCCACATCAACGCCTGGTGCACGCCGAGCGGGCTGGTCGAGAGCACCCCGATCGCCTGGTCGCGGACCTCCCAGCCGTGGCAGTACGGGCAGTGCAGGACGTCGGTGCCCCACAGCCGGCGCACTCCGGGCACCGCCGGCAGCTCGTCGACCAGCCCCGTGGTCACCAGCAGCCGCCGGGCGCGCACCGGACCGCCGTCGGCCAGCCGGAGCAGGAACCCACCCGGGACGACGTCGGCGGCCAGCACCTCGCCGGTGCGGAACGCCCCGCCGTAGGAGGCCACCTCGGCCCGGCCGGTCTCCAGCAGCTCACCGGGCGGGGTGCCCTCCCGGCCCAGGTAGTTGTGCACGCCCCCGGCGGGGGCGTTGCGCGGCGCACCGCTGTCGACCACCAGCACCGAGCGGCGTGCCCGGCCCAGCGTGAGCGCGCCGCTCAGCCCGGCGGGCCCGCCGCCGACGACCACCACGTCGTACTGCTCCTCCATGCCCGTGCTCCTCTGCTCGGCCGGCGGCCGACCGTCCGGCCGCCGGTCCCGAGCATGGGGCGGCCGGTACTGCGAGCACAAACATTCTTGCTGCTATGGCAAAGCACTCCCCGGGGTGCGCGCGGGCCCCGCCCGGCAGCCGCCGTTCAGTCCGGCGGCGTGCCCGGCCGCCCGGCGGTGACGGCGGCGTCCACCCCGGCGACCTGGTCCGGCGAGGTCGGCCGCTCGGCGGCGGCCCGGCGCTCGGCGGCGGCGGTGGCCGCCTCGGCCGGCTCCTGCGCCCGGTCCTGGCGGTACGCGCGGAACGACCAGGCCACCGCGGCGGCCCAGAGCACGCAGACGACCGCGGAGACGGCGTGCCGGGTGCCGGTGCCGGCGTCGATCCAGTCGCTGGTGAGCAGGCCGCGGGTGTTGGTCAGCACGATCATGCCGCCGACCCCGGCCCCCAGCAGCCGCGGCGGGACGTAGCGCACCAGCCAGGCGGCGGCGGGGGCGGCGATCAGGCCACCGACCAGCAACGCGGCGACCCAGCCGGCGTCGATGCCCTGGTTGCCCAGCGCGAACAGGAAACCCAGGCTGGCCGCGACCGAGACGAGGAACTCGGAGGTGTCGATGGAGCCGATCGTCCGGCGGGGCTCCATCCGGCCGCTGGCCAGGATCGCCGGGGTGCTGACCGGGCCCCAGCCGCCGCCGCCGGTGGCGTCGACGAAGCCCGCGGCCAGGCCGAGCGGGGCGAGGAAGCGCGTGCGCATCGGCCGGCCGAGGTGGCGGCGGTCGATGCCGCGCAGGGTGAAGCGGACCAGCAGGTAGCTGCCCAGCGCCAGCAGGACCAGCTGCATGGCGGGTGCGGCGACCTCGGTGGAGAGGGTGGACAGCACGGTGGCGCCGGCGAAGGCGCCGACGGCGCCCGGGACGCCGATCTTGGCGACGACCTTCCAGTCGACGTTGCCGAAGCGCCAGTGCGACAGCCCGGACGCCAGGTTGGTGCCGATCTCGGCGAGGTGCACGGTGGCCGACGCGGCGGCGGGGTTGGTGCCGACGGCGAGCAGCAGCGTCGTGGAGGTGGCGCCGTAGCCCATGCCCAGGCTGCCGTCGACGAGCTGGGCGCCGAGGCCGGCGAGGGCGAGCACGATCAGGGGTGTCACGTGGCGGGCTCCGGAGCGGGGGGCGCGGGCGGGCGGCAGGGCGCAGGCACCGCAGGGCTGGCAGGGCGGGCGCCGGGGGCGCGCGAGGTCAGCAGCCGGGACAGCGGGCGGTGCAGACGCGCAGCAGGTCGATGTGGATGCGGCTCACCAGGAACGGGCCCGGGAGCTGGTGCGGGAGCACCGCCGATGTCGACACGCGGTATTCCTACCATCTCGGTAGGGATGGTGTGCAAGCAGCCGGTCGATCCCGGCACGTCCGCTGCGCGCCGCGCCCGGGGTGGCTCAGCCGCGCAGCGTGTCCTGCCGGACGGTGCGCCAGGCGACCAGCCCGCCCAGCGCCATGGCCACCGCGCAGATCACCACCGCGACGTGGAAGCCCCCGGTCAGCGCGGCCGGGTCGGCGTAGTCGTCGCCGCTGAGCCCGACGGCGACCGGCAGGGCCGCCACCGCCAGCAGCGTCGCCGCGCGGGCGACGGCGTTGTTGACCCCGCTGGCCACCCCGACCAGGTGGTCGGGGGCGGCGTCGAGCACGGTGGCCGTGAGCGGCGCGACCACCAGCGACATGCCCAGGCCGTTGAGCACCGAGCCGGGCAGGACGTCGATCCAGTACGAGCTGCCCGGCCCGATCCGCACGAACCACAGCACGCCGGCCGCCGCGACCAGCGGCCCGACCGTCATCGGCAGCCGGGCACCCACCCGGGCGGCCAGCGCACCACCGCGAGCGGCCAGCAGCGTGATCACGCCGATGGCCGGCAGCATCGCCGCCCCCGCCTGGGTCGCGCCGTAGCCGAGCACGGTCTGCAGCTGCAGCACCAGGAAGAACGAGTAACCGCCGAGCGCGCCGTAGACCAGCAGGGTGCTCAGGTTCGCACCGGTGAACTCGCGGTCGGTGAAGACCCCGGGGGGCAGCATCGGCGCGGCGGCGGAGCGCTCACGCAGCACGAACGCCGTCCCGGCGGCGACGCCCACGGCGGCGGAGATCCACACCTGCGGGCGACCGATGCCGTCGCCCGCGGCGATGAGGGCGTAGGTCACCCCGGCCAGGGCCAGCGCACCGGTCGCCGCCCCCAGGACGTCGAACCGGCCGCTGCGCCCGGGATCCCGGCTCTCCGGCACGTGCCGGAGAGCGACCAGCACGACGACGACCGCGACCGGGGCGTTGAGCAGGAACACCCAGCGCCAGCTGACGGCGTCGATGAGCGCGCCGGCCAGGAAGGGCCCGATCAGCCCGGAGATGCCGCCGAGGGCCGACCAGGCGCCGATCGCCCGCGGCCGGTCGGCGTGCGGGAAGGCGGACTGGATGATCGCCAGGCTGCCCGGGGTGAGCAGCGCCCCGCCGACGCCCTGCAGCACGCGGGCGCCGACGAGCTGGCCGGTGGTCTGGGCCAGGCCGCAGGCCAGCGAGGTGACCGCGAACCAGGCGACCCCGACGAGGAACACCCGGCGTCGCCCGTACCGGTCACCGAGCGCGCCGCCGAGCAGGATCAGCGCGGCCAGGGCCAGCGTGTAGCCCGACAGCGTCCACTGCAGCCCGGCCAGCGAGGAGCCGAGCTCCGCGCCGATGGCGGGCAGGGCGACGTTGACGGCGGTGGCGTCGAGCATCGCCATCCCCGAGGCCAGCACGGTGGCCAGCAGCACCCAGCGGCCGGCGGGGGTGCCCAGCCGGACGGGATCTGCGGAGACCGGGCCGGGGGGTTGTCCGGTCGCCGTCACGGGCGGACGCTATCCGACGACGGCGTGCCGGACGCCGGAGGCCGCTGCGGCTCCCGGACCGGCCCGCGCTTCCTTCCCGGCGGCGGGAACTGGACGGCCCCGGCCGACGACTGTCTCCTCGTGCCCCAGGTCCTCTCCCGGCGCCCGGCCGTGCCCGGGGTCCCGGTCGCCCGCGTGCGGCGGTTGCCCGCCGCCCTCCTGCTGCTGTGCGCACTGGTCGGGATCGGCCTGGGCGTCGACGTCGTCACCGCCCGGCCGGCGTCGGCGCACGCGTCCCTGACGACGACCACGCCGGCCGACGGCGCCCGGGTGGCGACGGCGCCGGACCAGGTGAGCCTGGACTTCAACGAGTCGGTGTCGCTGGGCGCCGGGTACGCCCGGGTGCTCGACGGGGCGGGGGAGCGGGTCGACACCGGCGCCGCCGAGGTGCGCGACGGCACGCTCACCGTGCCGCTGCGACCCGGCCTGCCCGACGCCGGGTACGTGGTCACCTGGCGGGTGGTCTCCGCCGACTCGCACCCGATCTCCGGTGCCTTCTCCTTCGTGGTCGGCGACGGTGAGCCGGTGGCCGCCGGCTCGGTGGGCAGCGGTGAGGACGCCGACCCGCTCGTGGCCGTCGCGCTGCCGGTGACCCGCTCGGTCGGCTACCTCGGGCTGGTCCTGGGGCTGGGCGTGCCGCTGGCGCTGGCCACCGTGTGGCCCGGGGGCTGGGCGGTGCGGCTGATGCGCCGGCTGACCGTGGGCGGGCTGGCCGCGGTCGCGGTCACCGCCGGGCTGCTCGTCCTGCTGCAGGGGCCCTACGCCGCCGGCAGCGGGCTCGGGTCGCTGCTCGACGGCGCGCTGCTGGACAGCACCCTGGACTCCGGCTACGGCCAGGCCGTGCTGCTGCGCGCGGCGCTGGCGGTCGCCCTCGCGGTGGTGCTCACCCGCAGCTGGCGCGACGACCGGGCGCCGGCGACCTCGCTGCTGGCCGTGCCCGCCGGAGTGGCCGTGCTGCTCGTGGTCAGCGTCGCCGCGGTCGGGCACGCCGTCGCCGGGTCGCTGCCGCTGCTGGCGGTGGCCGCGACCGCCGTGCACGTCGCGGCGATGAGCGCGTGGCTGGGTGGGCTGGTGGCGCTCTTCGCCGGGGCGCTGCGCGCGGCGACCCCGGCCGGGGAGCTGGCCGCGGCGCTGCCCCGCTGGTCGCGGCTGGCGGCGGGCTACGTCGGCGCGCTCGTGCTCACCGGCGCCTGGCAGTCCCTCCGCGAGGTCTCCTCCTTCGCTGCGCTCACCTCCACCACCTACGGGTGGGTGCTGGTGGCCAAGCTGGGCCTGGTCGCGGTGGTGCTGGTCGCCGCCCTGGTCAGCCGGGACGTCGTCCAGCAGGGCAGCGGGCACCGGGGCGGGGGCCGGCAGCGGGGTGGCCGGCGCCGTCCGCCGCGCCGGGTGGTGGCGCACGCCTTCGCCGCCCCCCGCCCGTCCGCCGACGAACCGGTCGGCGACGGGCCGGCCGACGCCGAGCCGCCGATCGTGGCGACGGCCGCGCCGGGTGTGCTGCGGCGCTCGGTGCTGGTCGAGCTGGCCGGGGCGGCCGTCGTCCTGGCGCTGTCGGCCGTGCTGGTCGGCACCCCGCCGGCCAGCGCCGCCGTCGCCGAGCCCGTCGAGGTCACGGTCCCGCTGCAGTCGGCCGCCGGCGCGGCCGGCAACGGCAGCGTGCAGCTCACCCTCGACCCGGTGAGCCCCGGGCCCGCCGTCCTGCACCTCTACCTGTTCGACGACGCCGGGCAGCTGACCCAGCCCCGGCAGATCTCGGTGGGCCTCACCGAGCCGGTCCAGCAGATCGGCCCGCTCGACGTCGACCTCACCGCCGCCGGCCCCGGCCACTACATCGGCGACCCGGTGCTGCCCACCAACGGCACCTGGACGCTCACCGTCACCGTCCGCCTGGACGAGTTCACCGCCGTCACCGCCAGCACCGTCTTACCGGTCCGCTGACCACCCCCGAACGAGGAGAACCGTTGTCCCCGCACCTGCTCCGTCCCGCCCGCCGGCTGGCCGCGCTCACCGCCGCCTCGCTGGCCGGGCTGCTGGTCCTCGGCGCCGGCCCCGCCTCCGCGCACGTCACGGTCGGCTCGGCCGACGCCGCCCCCGGGGGCTACGGGAAGATCACCTTCCGGGTGCCGAACGAGAGCGACGCCGCCAGCACCGTGGCGCTGCGCGTCCAGGTGCCCACCGACACCCCGCTGACGTCGCTGCGGGCGCAGCCGGTGCCGGGCTGGACGGTCACCCTGACCCCGACCACGATCGACCCGCCGGTGGAGGTCCACGGCGAGACCGTCGACACCGCCGTCTCGGTCGTGGAGTACCGGGCCGAGGCCGGCGGCGGCATCGCTCCCGGGGAGTTCCAGGAGTTCGCGCTCTCCGGCGGCCCCTTCCCGGACACCGACTCGCTGACCTTCGCCGCCGTCCAGGTCTACAGCGACGGCAGTGAGGCCGCCTGGATCGAGCCGACCGTCGAGGGCCAGGCCGAGCCGGAGCACCCGGCGCCGGTCCTGGCGCTGACGTCCGCGGACGCCGCCCCGGTGTCCGGCGACGCCGGGACGCCGGCCGCGTCGGCGAGCGCGTCCGAGACGGGCAACGGCACCGCGGTGACCGCGCTGGTGCTCGCCGTCCTCGGGCTGCTGGCCGGCCTCGGCGGGCTCGTCCTCGGCCTGACCGCGCGCCGACGTACCGTGGGCTCGTGAGCTCCGCGAACCGCACCGGGCTGACCGCCCTCGCCCTCGCTGCCGGACTGCTGCTGGCCGGTTGCGGCGCCGACGCCGACGCCGACGCGGCGGCGTCCTCGGCCGGGCACGACCACGGCGGGGCGGTGGCCCCGGCGACGGTCGTGGACGACGGCGGTGCGTCGCCCTACTCCGGCCTGCACCTGCAGGACCCGTACCAGAAGCCGGAGTTCACCCTCACCGACAGCACCGGTGCCGCCTTCGACTTCGCCGAGCGCACCGCGGCCGGGCCGACGTTGCTGTTCTTCGGCTACACGAACTGCCCCGACGTCTGCCCCACGACGATGGCCGACGTGGCCCTGGCGCTGCGCACCACCGACCCGGCCGTGGTGGCGGCGACCAGCGTCGTCTTCGTGACCACCGACCCGGTGCGGGACACCCCCGAGGTGCTCGACGAGTACCTGGGCCGGTTCGACGCCGACCTGGGCACCTCCTTCATCGGGCTGACCGGTGACCAGGCGCAGGTCGAGCAGGCCCAGCTGGCCGCCGGGGTGCCGCTGGCCGAGGACGACGGGGAGACCCACTCGGCGATGCTGCTGCTCTACGGCACCGACGGGGAGGCCGACGTGGCCTTCAACGGCGGCAACACCGCCACCGACATCGCGCACGACCTGGCCGTCGTCGCCGCGGAGTGAGCCGCGGGGTGGGGGCCGCCCGCGTGGCCGCCGGCCGGGCGCTGGTGGTGCTGCTCGGCGTCCTGGCCGTGCTCGCGCCGGCCGGCCCGGCCTCGGCGCACGTCGGCGGGGGAGCGGCCGGCAGCGACTTCTCCGCCGAGCTGCGGTCGGTCACCCCGGTGCTGCCCGGGGTGACGGTGCGGGTGCTCCAGTTCGGCGACCAGCTCGAGGTGGTCAACACCAGCGGCACCGAGCTCGCCGTCCCGGGCTACTCGGGCGAGCCCTACCTGCGGATCGGCCCGGACGGCGTCTGGCGCAATGCGCTGAGCCCGGCCACGTGGCTGAACCTCGACCGGTACGGGCGCACCCGGGTCCCGGAGAGCAGCAGCATCACCGACCCGCCGCGGTGGGAGCAGGTGTCGACCGAGCCGGAGTACGCCTGGCACGACCACCGCACGCACTGGATGAGCACCGACCTGCTGCCGCCGGTGGTCGCCGCCGACCCCGGGCGGCCGCACACCGTGGCCGACTGGACCGTGCTGATGACCTCCGGCGGCACCGACGTCACCGTGGCCGGGCGGCTGAGCTGGAGCCCACCGCCCCCGGCCGGGCTGGTCTGGCCCGCGTACCTCGTGCTGCTGGCCGTGCCCGCCCTGGCCGGCTGGTGGGCCCGCGGGCCGCGGCCGCTCGCCGTCGCGCTGGCCGGCGGGGCGGGAGCCTCGCTGTACCACGCGGCAACCACCCCGGAGCCGGCGTCGAGCATCTCCTCGCACGCCGGGGCGCTGGTCGCCGCGCTGCTGCCGGCGCTGCTCGTGCTCGGGGTCGCCGCGATCGGGCTGCGGGCGGCCGGGCGCGGGCGCGCGGTGCTCACCGGGCTGATGGCGGTGGTGGCCGGCTGGCTGCTGCTGGTGCAGGGCGTGCCCGACGTCGACGTGCTGTGGACCGCGCACGCGCTGAGCACCGGGCCCGGGGTGCTGGCCCGGGTGGCGGTCGCGGTGCTGGTCGCCGGCGGGCTGGGGCTGGTGCTCGGCGGCGTGGGCGCCGTCCGCCGCTTCCGCGACGTCGACCGGGCGGACGTCCCGCCGGAAGTGCACGCCGGGCGCTGAGCCGGCTCGTCCCGGACGGCCCGGGTCGACCTGTCGACTCGTCGACAGGTCGGTTGGTCGATGCGGACGGTGGTCGATCGGTTACTGGATCGACCAGATCGAAAGGGATACCCGGCGTGTTCCGACGAACACGCCGAGTACCGAATTACAAGTGTGGGATTCGATGTTTCGATGACTGCCGAACCGAGCCGGTGCCAGCGGGGGCCACCGGACGTCATCGAGGGGCAGGCGCGTGGGCTCGAGGATCGCCGGCACGACCATCCGCAGCCGCGAGGTCGAGCCCCCGACTCCCGGCACCACCCCCCGCCCCACCCGCAGCCAGATCACCCCGCGCCGTCCGGCGGCCCTGCTCGCCGCGCTCGTCGTCGGCGGTCTGGCGGCCGCTCTGATGGGCGCGCAGGGTGTGTCCAGCGCCGTCGCCGAGGAGCCCATCCCGGTCGCGATGCTGCTCGGCTCGGACGCCGAGGGCATCTTCGAGGTCGAGATGAACCCCCAGGAGGCCATCACCGAGGTCGAGGCCCAGGCCCGCCTGGACGAGGTCGCCGCCAACCGGGCCGAGCGCGCCAAGCGGGCCGCCAACGAGCAGGCCGCCGCCGAGGCGCGCGCCGCGGCCGAGGCCGAGGCGGCCCGGCCCAAGGCGGTGGCACCGGTGGAGAACGCCCGGATGACCACCTGCTTCTGCCAGCGCTGGGGCACCATGCACTGGGGCGTCGACCTGGCCGCCCCGATGCTGACGCCGGAGTACTCGGCCGAGGACGGCGTCGTGCTGCGGGCCGGTGCGGCCAGCGGCTACGGCCAGGCGGTCTACATCCTGGGCGTCAGCGGCGACGTGACCGTCTACGGGCACATGGAGAAGATCCTGGTCTCGGCCGGTGACGTCGTCGAGGCCGGTGACAAGATCGCGCTGCTGGGCAGCCGGGGCCAGTCGACCGGCCCGCACCTGCACTTCGAGGTGCACGACGGCGGCATGGACGGCAAGCGCGTCGACCCCGTGCAGTGGCTCGCCGCCCGCGGCGTCGACCTCTGAGACGACCCCGCCCCCGCCACGCGCAGGCTCGCGGCGGGACCCCGCGGGGGCCTGTGGCGCCCCGCGCTGCCCGCATCGCCCGCGACCCCTTCGGCACCCACGTCCGGGCCGCCCAGCTCACCCCGCCGCCGTCCGCCTGAGGAGGGGTCCTCTCGACCTGGGGTGACCCGGGGCCCGGGGTCACCCCAGGTCGACGAAGCGCTCCACGTCCTCGGGGCGGCCGGCGATGACGATCTCGCAGCCGTAGCTCAGCACCGTGTCGGTGGCGGCGTGGGTGTAGGAGCCGCTGCCCTGCGGCTTGACCGAGACCACGGTGACCCGCCGCCGCTTCCGCAGGCCGGACTCGCCCAGCGGCACCCCGACGAGCTCGCGCGGCGGCCGGGTCTTGGCGAACACCCACTGGGGGTCCAGCTCGACCCAGTCGAGCAGCCGGCCGGAGACCAGGTGGGCGACCCGCTCACCCATCTCGTGCTCGGGCCGCACGACGTGGTGGGCGCCGATGCGCCCGAGGATCGTGGCGTGCTGGGCGCTGAGCGCCTTGACCCAGATGTCGGGGATCTCCAGCTCGCTGAGCAGGGCCGTGGTGAGGATGCTGCCCTCCAGCTCGCTGCCGATGGCGACGACGACGCGCTGGAAGTCGGCGATGCCGATCTCGCGGAGCGCCTCCATGTCGGTGGAGTCGGCGACGACGACCTGGCCGAGCTGGCCGGACAGCCGCTGGACGACGTCGGCGCGCCGGTCGACGGCGAGCACCTCGGTGCCGGTGCGGACCAGCTCGGACGCGACGGCCGCACCGAACCGGCCCAGGCCGATGACCGCGACGGGCTCCTTGTGCCTAGCCAACGATGGTCCTCTCCTCGGGGAGCTGGTGGCGGCGCGCGTGGTCGCGCAGCGCCAGCCCGGAGGCCAGTGTGAGCGGTCCGAGCCGGCCGATGAACATCAGTGCGATGACGACGCCCTGGGCGGCGGGGGGCAGCTGCGGGGTGATGCCCGTGGACAGACCGACCGTGGCGAAGGCAGAGACCGTCTCGAACAGCACCTGCTCGAAGCCGACGTCGGTCAGCACCTCCATCAGCAGGGTGGCGACGGTGACGATCCCGAGGCTGAGCAGGGCGACGGCCAGGGCCTGGCGCTGGTTGGTCGGCGGCACCCGGCGACGGCCGACCTCGACGTCGGGGTCACCGCGCAGCTCGGCCCAGAGCACCGCGGCCAGCAGTCCGAACGTGGTGACCTTGATCCCGCCGGCGGTGCCGGCGCTCCCGCCGCCGATGAACATCAGCACGTCGGTGAGGAGGAGCGTCTCGGGTTGCATCGCCGAGACGTCGAGGTTGTTGAAGCCGGCGGTGCGGGGCATCACGCCGGCCACGAAGGCGGCCAGCACGCTGTCGCCGGCGCCGAGCCGGCCGAGCGTCGCGGGGTTGCGCCCCTCGAACACGAGCATGCCGAACGTCCCGACGACGAGCAGCACCGCGGTGACCAGGACGGTGACCCGGGTGAGCACCGACCAGGCCCGCGGACGGCGCCAGGACCGGGCCAGCTCGAACACCACGGGGAAGCCCAGCCCGCCGACGATGACCGCGAGAGAGAGGGTCAGGGTGACCCAGGGGTCGGTGACGTAGCCCATCAGGCTGTCGGCGTTGAGCGAGAAGCCGGCGTTGTTGTACGCCGACACCGCGTGGAAGACCCCGTCGTAGACCGCGGCCAGGAACGGCTCGGCGTACCCGAGGGCGAACCGGGCCGCCAGCACGGCGGCGACGACCGCCTCGCAGGCCAGGCTGAACACCACGACCCGGCCGACGACCCGCCGGACGTCGGCCGCCGACAGCGCCTTGGTCTCGGTCTGCGCGACCAGCCGCGCCCGCAGGCCCAGCCGGCGGGAGAGCAGCAGCGCGAACAGGGTGGCCAGCGTCATGATCCCCAGGCCGCCGACCTGGATGAGCAGCAGGAGAACCGCCTGGCCGAAGCCCGACCAGTAGGTGCCGGTGTCCACGGTGGCCAGGCCGGTGACGCACACCGCGGACGTGGCGTGGAACAGCGCGGTGAGCAGGTCGGCGTGCCCCGGGGCTCGGGTGGCCGCCGGCAGGGAGAGCAGCGCGGTGCCGACGACGATCGCCGCGGCAAAGGCCGCGGCGATGACCCGTCCCGGGTGCGGGACGCCGGCGGGGCGGCGGGCCGGTGTGCGGACCGCGGGTGTCACCGGGTGCGGGACGCGGAGGGGGAGCAGCCGGGCACCCGGCCAGCCTGGCACAGCTCGGCGGGCCCGAGCGTCAGGATCCCGTCACGGTGTCGGGTGCGCGTGGTGGTGCCGGGCCGACCGCACGACCAGGACCACGAGCAGCACGCCGAGGACGACGGCCGGCACCCACCCGGCGTCCCGGGCCACCCGCTCCCCGAGCGCCCGGGACAGCAGGACGACGGTGGTCGCCCAGGCCGCGCCGCTGACCGCGATCACCGGGCCGGCCAGCCGTAGCGGCACGTGGGCGCCGCCGGCGACCCGGGGGACCAGCGTGCGGGTGACCGCCACCCACTGCGCGCCGGCCAGCACGGCGACGGTGCTGACCGTGCCCTGCCGGCCCAGCCAGCTGCGGGCGGTGCGGACGGCCGGGTCGATCCGGGCGCGCAGCCGGCGATAAGAGCCTGGGTCCAGGGCACGCCGGCCGTGACCGCGGCGCCAGCCGATCAGCGCGCCGCCCACGCTGGCGACGGTGGCCACCGCGATCGGCAGCACCGGGGTGGTCCCCGACGCCGCGGACCAGATGCCCAGCGCGACCAGCGTGGTCGAGCCGGGCAGCACCACCCCGACCACCACGCCGCTCTCCAGGGCGAGCACGACCGCCGCGCCGACGAGCACCAGGACGGCCGGCCAGTCCCCGACCCGGTCCAGGAGCGCGCTGAGCATGCCCGGACCGTTCCCCGATCCGGGGCGGGGAACCGGGTCCTGCGGCAGCTGTGAGCGGCTGCACTCCAGCCGGGTCCGACGTCCATGTCGCCGCCCGTCCGCGTCAGGGAACCGTCACGAGCTCGTTCACTGCTGCGGGCCGCTCCTGGCGCTGCCGCTCGGGAGGTGGACGACGACGGGTCGTCCGCGTGCCGGTCGGCTTCTACTCGGACGTCGAGGTGGCAGAGGTGGCGCTGCTGGCGTCCTGGCCCGGACGGCGTACGGGCTGGGGCAGCAGGCGGTCGACGGCGAGTTCGTGCCGTTCACCGCGCAGACCCGGATGAGCGGCGTCGACCTGCCCGACGGCCGGCAGCTGCGCAAGGGCGCGGCCAATGCGGTGCAGAACTGGGTGCGCTCGCTCGACGGCGCCGTCCCGCCGGACGTCGCCGACGTGGTCGACCGCATCGCCGCCTCGGGCGGGACGCCGCTGCTGCTGGCCACCGCATCTGGGGCTCCGCCCGGGTCCTGGGGGTCATCCACCTCAAGGACGTCGTGAAGCCCGGCATGCGGGAGCGCTTCGACGAGCTGCGCCGGATGGGGATCCGCACGGTGATGATCACCGGCGACAACGAGCGGACGGCGCGGGCGATCGCGGCGGAGGCCGGCATCGACGACGTCCTGGCCGAGGCGACGCCGGAGGACAAGCTGGCGCTGATCGTCAAGGAGCAGGACGGCGGCCGGCTGGTCGCGATGACCGGTGACGGCACCAACGACGCACCGGCGCTGGCGCAGGCCGACGTCGGGGTGGCGATGAACACCGGGACGTCGGCGGCGAAGGAGGCCGGCAACATGGTCGACCTCGACTCCGACCCGACGAAGCTGATCGAGATCGTGGAGATCGGCAAGCAGCTGCTCATCACCCGCGGCTCGCTGACCACGTTCTCCATCGCCAACGACCTGGCGAAGTACTTCGCGATCCTGCCGGCCATGTTCGCCGGGGTCTTCCCGGGGCTGGACACGCTCAACGTGATGCGGCTGGCCTCGCCGGAGTCGGCGATCCTGTCGGCGGTCATCGTCAACGCGCTGATCATCGTGGCGCTGGTGCCGCTGGCGCTGCGGGGAGTTCGCTACCGCCCGTCGTCCGCGTCGGCGATGTTGCGCCGCAACCTGCTGGTCTACGGCGTCGGCGGCGTGGTGCTGCCCTTCGTCGGGATCCAGCTCATCGACCTGCTCGTCTCCCTCATCCCCGGGATCGCGTGATGCCCACTCTGCGTTCTGGCCGCCAGCTGGTGGCCGCCGTCCGTGCCCTGCTCCTCGCCACCGTGGTGCTGGGGCTGGTCTACCCACTGGTGATGCTCGGCATCGCCGAGGTCGCTGCGCCCTCCCGTGCCGACGGGTCGTTGGTCAGCCGGGACGGCGTGGTCGTCGGGTCGTCGTTGATCGGGCAGGCGTTCGTCTCCTCGTCGGGGGACGCGCTGCCGCAGTACTTCCAGTCGCGGCCGTCGGCGTCGGACTACGACGGCGCCGCGTCGGGTGGGTCGAACCTGGGGCCGAACTCCAGCGACCTGGTGGACGCGATCACCGAGCGGCGCGAGCAGGTGGCGGCGTTCAACGACGTCACGCCCGACCAGGTCCCCGCGGACGCGGTGACGGCGTCGGCGTCCGGGCTCGACCGGGGCATCTCGCCGGCCTACGCGGAGCTGCAGGTGGCCCGCGTGGCCGCGGCCCGCGGGGCGTCTCCGAGCGACGTGACGGCGCTGGTGGACGACGCCACGCACGGCCGTGACCTGGGCTTCATCGGTGCGCCGTACGTCAACGTGCTGGAGCTCAACCTGGCCCTCGACGAGCGGTACGGCACCGCAGGCTGACGACACGGCGCCCGGTGGGGGACCCCCTCGCTGGGCGCCGTTCACCCTGATGTAGTGTTCTCCACGGCTCGGACACACCAGACCGGGCCGGCAAGGGGCTGTGGCGCAGCTGGTAGCGCACCACACTGGCAGTGTGGGGGTCAGGGGTTCGAGTCCCCTCAGCTCCACGCGAATTAGAACGAGCAACCTTTGGTCGCGAAGCGATCAAGGGTTGCTCGTTTTCTACGTCCGACTATCCCTCTGGTGTGTTTTGTGGCGGATGGCCGAGGCTGGGCGACCTCTGGGCGAGGTGGCAGGCAGTAGGCCGAGAAGATGAAACGGAAGTCGAGCACCTCGGGGGCAGGTGGTCGAAGACCATTGGCGGCCTAGCTGTCTCATTGTCGCTGAGATGCACCGATGTGTTCCGTGATTGATCGTACGAAGTCTTGCGATGCCGGGCTGTTCTCATATGCAGACGTCTCGAATACCTCCCTCAGCCAGGATTGCTTATTGGCATTGCTGATCTCTGGGTGGAAACGCTCCAACTCGCCGACCGGGACGAGGAACAGGCCAACTTTCCGGCAGGCCTCGAGAATTCGGTCAAACGCTTGCGTGGGTTCTCCGCTGGAGAGCGCCGATCTGCCGTTGGCCTTCACCTGCTTCCAGCCCGACTTCCTGACTACGGCGTCACGGATTGCGTTAGCTGTCTTCGTCGGGACAGTAGTCGATGTGATCGAAGCAAGTGCCTGCTCGATCTTGATGCGCGCGGTCGCGGAATCAGGCTCAACTGTCTTCTGATTGACGTTCGCAGTTAGGACTTTGACTTGGGCTTCGATCGATGGATACGCGCCGCCCATCGACTCGAAGGTCTCGCGGAACTTTTCTTCGTTCGCCATGAGGTCGATGTCCGCGACTACGGCAGTAGGCACTCGTGTCCCCGCCAGCGCTACTACAGCTTTGCTGAAGCGATCTTTGCCCCCGCATTGTGTGAACAATAGATCCGGGTAGGCGCTACCCTCTGCGGAGGACAGGACGTGACTCAGTACCGCCTCGTAGTAGCGGCAGTCGGACTCGGATTCGCAGAGTACGACACCCTTGTAGAAGATCCCGGCGAGAATATTGGAGAAGCGGAGCAGGGGATCTTCGTAAAGCTGCCTAATTGCCGGGGGTGGAACTTGAGCTACCGCGTTTGCGGTCTTTTCGGGTCGCGTAAGTGGAGCGATAGTAACGTCGGCACCGGAGCCCGCAGCGCCGACGACTCCTTGCAGGAAGTCGTCGCTATGTGTAGCTACCACAACTTGCGACCCTGATTTGCTGAACTCAACGAAGAGTTCGCCGAGTAGGCGCGCTTGTGGCGGATGGAGAAACGCCTCTGGTTCGTCCACAAGAATGACGTCGTACTGGTGAGTGGCCAGGGTCATCAGCATGCCGAGAAATGCTTGCACTCCGTGACCTTGGTTGCTCGCGAGCGGTAGTGCCATGAGTTGTGGCTGGTAATCCGTTGGTTCGCCTAAGGGAGGTTCCGGTGCGGTGGGCCTCCCCATGTGGAGGCCAATCTGACTTCCTCCGTGGCGATTTACAGTGATCGCCTCTCCGAAGGCTCTCGTGGTCAGTTCGGCTATACGTTCCTCGAGTCGACGGTCTTGGTAGAGCAGTTGGAGCGGGGTACTGCTCTGAGGATTGTTGTACATATCCGGAGGAGGCGTGTTGCCGAGTTGTCCAAGTCGCATCTCCGGCGAAAGGTAGCTAGTGAAGACCTGTGCCAGTGCACCGATGGAGCCCGTAAGCTGCTCGGGCAGCCAAGAGAGTTGCGACTTGAATATCGTGCCACCCTGACGAGTCAGGTAAGTCGGCTCGTTGAATACGCCTTGCGGATACTGTCCTGGCGGTCGGGCAGGACTGATAGCAGTAAGCCTGCTCTCGATTTCATCTAGTGTCGGCTTCGTAAGATCAAGTTCAGCGATTAGTGCGCCTGGCTCTTCGGGCATTCCGGGCTGTTCGCCGAGTTTTCGAGATATCTGCCCAAGCAGTGCAGATTTCCCAACGTTGTTTGGTCCGACAATGACGGTCAGGTTGTGTGATAGTTCGACTACCTGACCACGTGTGGACAGTCTTATCGTATTGATGCGCAGGGGCATGAATCGAGTATGCCATTGGTGCGCTTCGCGCTCAACGACTCGACGTGGCGTGACTGGCTTATTAGTACGTCGCGGCCCCTGCAAGAGCTTGCCCAGCCTCGTCTGCTCTGAGCGCGATGTCGTCCAGTTCTGCGTGTGTGAGAAGTCGTCCTAGCTGAAGGAGGATGATCAGTTAGTCAGGCGACCACGGTCAGGGGTGCGAGGAGTGCCGCCAGTGGTCCCAGGTGCGTGCGGAGTGGATGACGACGGCCAGGTCGCCGGCGCCTGAGTGGTTCGTCGGGCCGCCGGGGCGGTCCCACGCGGTGTGCCGCTGGTACTGCTCGAACTCGACCATCGCCGAGTCCGCACCAGTGCCCGCCGGCACCCGGGCGACGCCGGTGACGAACTCCGGCGGCTCGAGGCAGATGCCCATCTCGTCGCGGTCGTCCTGGCCGGTGATCGACGTCCCGTGCACCCCGGAACCGACCTGGACCCGCAGGATCGTGCCCTGCTCGGCGATCCGCCGCGCCTCCTCGGAGGCGTGCGGGTGGCGGTAGCCGGCCGGCAGGCTGGTGTCGCCGCGCACGACCGGCACTTGGCTGCGCACTGCCTCGGCCGTCATGGCGCCAGGTTGTCAGCACGACACCGGCCAGGGCCAGCAGATACTCGTGCCGTGACGGACGAGGACGCGCGACACGCAGCACCTGGGCTGGTGCAGCTCGGCAGCGCCGTGACCGCCGTCCTCGACGCGATCCGGTCGGCGGGTGGCCGGCCGTTCCTCGTCGGCGGGTGCGTGCGGGACGCGCTGCTGGCACCCGGACGCCGTCCCGCGGACGTCGACGTCGAGGTGTTCGGGCTCTACCTCGACCAGGTGGCCGCGGCCCTGGCCCGGGTCGGGCGGGTCGACGAGGTCGGTCGCGCGTTCGCCGTCCTCAAGGTGCGCCGGGACGGCAAGGACCTCGACGTCTCCGTGCCGCGGGTCGTCCCCTCGTCCGGGATGGCGCCGGTCGCCGATCCGGGGGCATCGCTGTCCGAGGCGGCGCACCGCCGCGACTTCACGGTCAACGCGCTGATGTACGACCCGGCGACCGAGGAGGTCGTCGACGTCGTCGGCGGCTTGGCCGACCTGCGGGACGGCGTCCTGCGACACACCGGCCCGGCCTTCGCGGAGGACCCGCTGCGGGTGCTGCGCGGCGCCCAGTTCGCCGCGCGTTTCAGGTTCCGGCTGGCGCCGGAGACGGCGGAGCTGTGCCGCAGCCTGCTGCCCGCCTACGACGGACTGCCTCGCGAACGTGTCTGGGGCGAGTGGCGCACGATCGCGGAGAAGGGGCGCCACCTCACCGCCGCGCTGGCGGTGCTGGCCGAGTCGGGGTGGCTGGCCACCGTGCCGCAGCTGGCGCGGCTGTCCGGGCTGCCGCAGGACCCGCGCTGGCACCCCGAAGGCGACGTCCTGACGCACTCGGGCCTGGCGGGCGACGTCGCGGCAGCGCTGGCGGACGACGCCGGGCTGACCAGTGACGACCGCGCCGTCGTCGTCCTCGGGGCGCTGCTGCACGACCTGGGCAAGGCCCGGTTCACGCAGCACCGGGCCGACGGGCGGATCACCTCGCACGGCCACGCCGAGGGCGGGGTGGCGCCGGTCGAGGAGCTGCTGACCTCGATCGGGGCGCCGGCCGCGCTGATCGCCCGGATCACGCCGATCGTGCGCGAGCACATGACGGCGATCACTACGGGCGGCCGGCCCGGCGCCGCCGCCGTCCACCGGCTCGCCCGCCGCCTCGAGCCCGCCTCGATCAGCGAGTGGTCGCTCGTCTGCGGCGCCGACCACGCCGGTCGCGGCGCGGGCTCCGGCCCCAATCCGACGACGTCCTGGCTGGAGGTGGCCGCGTCCGCGGAGGTGCACCAGCGACCGGGGCGCCCCCTGCTGCGCGGGAGCGACCTGATCGCCCGCGGCATCGCGCCGGGACGCCACTTCGGCCCGGTTCTGCGCGCCGCTCTCGCGGCCCAGGACGACGGCGAGTTCATCGACCACGCCGGCGCGGTCGCGTGGCTGGCCCAGGCCGCCGCAGACGGTCGGCTGACGCGCTACCTGACCCAGGGGCATCAGTCCCGCGCGGTCCGCGGCCAGGGGGCCGGCCGGTCGAAGGCGGATCCGGGCTGACCCTCACGGACGGGTGAACGCGCGCAGGAGTGGGTTGCGGACGGAGTGGTTCCCGGCCAGCATCTGGCACAGCGCGACGCGTGATCTTGCTGCGGGGCGCGGGGGACCAGCACTGCGCTCTGTCGTCGACGCTTGGGAAGACAACTCCATGACCGGCTACGTGCTCCGCCGTTCCGCGCTCTCGCTCAGCCTGCTCGCCGTCCTGCTGGCCGCCGGCGGGGGAGTGCTCGTCTGGCTCGGCGTGCCGGTCTGGGTGCCGGCCGTCGTCGCGGTCGTGGTCGTCGCCGGGCAGTACGCGCTGGCACCCTACCTCGTGCAGTGGCTCATCCCGGCCACCCGCATCGCCTGGGTCGACGGGCGGTACGACACCTCCCACGAGGTCGGTGTCATCGTCGCCCGGCGGTGCGCGGAGGCCGGCGTCCGTCCGGTGCGGCTGGGCATCGTCGAGGACGGGACGCCGAACGCCTTCACCTTCGGGCACACCCGCGGCAACGCCCGCATCTACGTCACCAGCGGGCTGCTCGAGCGCCTCGACGAGCGCGAGCTGGACGCCGTGATCAGCCACGAGGTCGGGCACGTCAAGAACAACGACGTCCTGGCCATGGCGATCGCCAGCACCGTCCCGATCATCCTGTACTTCGTCTACCTCTCACTGCGGGGCAACGGGAACGCGAACACCGCCATCCCGGCAGTGGTCAGCTTCGTCGGCTACCTGGTCTCCCAGCTCGTCGTGCTCTCGTTCAGCCGCGCGCGCGAGCTGGGCGCCGACCACTACAGCTGCTCGGTCACCGGCGACGGCGACGCCCTCTGCTCGGCCCTGGTCAGCATCGGCTACGGCATGGGCCAGGTGGACGCCCAGCTCGCCGCCGCCGTGCACGAGGCGAAGGAGAGCAAGGACAAGGACCAGCAGAAGGTGCTGGCCAAGGTGGAGGGCCGGCACCAGCGGATGAAGGCGGCCGGCGTCCTCGGCATCGCCGACCAGGCGCAGGGGGCCACCGTGCTGGCCGCCCGGGAGCGCGGGCTGGAGCCGCACGAGGTGATCGGCGCGCTGCGCTGGGACACCTGCAACCCCTGGGCGCGCTGGACCCAGCTGTTCAGCACCCACCCGCTGATCGTGCGGCGCATCGCGACCCTGGAGGACAGCGGCCTGCCCGGCGCCCCGACGCGGTGGAGCGCCCACGAGGTGGCGCAGTCCTGCGTCGGCCCCGAGGTCACCCGGGCTCGGCACCGCTTCTGGCTGGAGCTCCCGGTGCGGTACCTGCCGTTCATCGCGGTGCTGGTCGGCGCCGTCGCCTGGGGCTCGGACAACTGGCTGCTGCTCGCCCAGGCCGCCACCGTCGGCGGGGTCGCCCTCTTCCTGCGCACCGCCTTCAGCCGGCCGCTCGGGCCCAGCCGCCCGACGTCCCGGGTGACCGAGCTGCTCACCCGGCTCGACGCCAGCCCGGTCACCGGTCTGCCGGTCGAGGTGCGCGGCCGGATCGTCGGACGCGGCACCCCCGGTTACGTGCTGAGCCCCGACCTCGTCGTCCAGGACGAGTCCGGGTTCGTGCCGGTGCTCTACCTGCAGCCCTGGCCCCTCGCCCGCAGCCTCTTCGGGCTGCTGCGGGCACCGGACCTGATCGACACGGACGTCGTCGTGCGCGGCTGGTACCGGCGCAGCCCGGCGCCGGTGCTGGAGCTGCGGGAGATGGTGCCGGCCGAAGGCGAGCGGGTGCGCGGCTTCCAGTGGGTCCTCGCCTACGCCGCCGCGGTGCTGATCGCGGCCGTCGGAGGCGGAGCGTGGATGCTCCTGGCGCTCAGCTCCTGAGGCGTCGACCGAGGCGGACGCCGCCCGGTCCGGCAACCGCGCGTGACGTGTGCGTGACGGGTAGATATGGCTTCTGAGCTGGCCTTTTGTCTTGCGCGGTCGGTCCGACGGCGGTACTGTTCGAACACGCGTTCGAACACGTCGGGAGGTGGCGGTGAGCGAGTTCCGGTCGGCTCTCGACGCGCTGGCTGCCGACGACCTGTTCGACTTCTCTGCCGGTCAGGTCCTCGACCGGACGGCGTTGCTGGTGCAGCTGGGCAACCGGGTCGCGGCTGAGCTGACCCGCACGGTGCGGCACGCGGAGACGACGCAGGCCGTGGAGCACGACGGGTTCACGAGCGTGCGGTCGTGGCTGATCGGGCACACGCGGCTGGCACCCAACGATGCGTCGAAGATCGTGCGGGCCGGTCGGGCGTTGGAGCACTTCCCGGCGCTGGCCGCCGGCTTCGCCGACGGCGACGTGACCCCTGCGCAGGTGGACGTGGTGGCCAGCAAGGTCGGGCCGGCCAAGGTCGCTCGCGCGCATGGGCAGGGCATCGACCTGGCCGCCTTCGACCGTGACTGGGCGCTGATCGCGGCCAGCGCCTCCCACGACGTGCTCAAGGAGGCGGTGGAGCTCTTCGACGCCGCGCTCGACCCCGACGGTCCCGAGCCCGACCCGACCGAGGGGCGGGGGCTGACGATGGTCACGCATGCCGATGGCACCGTGACCGGCCGCTTCGAGCTCGACGCGGCCGCGGGGGAGAAGGCGAAGGCGGCGCTCGAGTCGGTCGTGCAGGCCGACCGGCCGAAGGGTGATGAGCGCACCCGCGCCCAGCAGAACGCCGACGCCTTCGTCCAGCTGTGCGACAACCAGCTCGCGAGCGGCGACCTGCCCACGCTGCGCACGGTCAAGCCGCACGTCGTGGTCACCATCGACCTCGACGACCTGGTCGACCCGGCCACCGGCCCGGGCGCTGCCGAGATGGGCTTCGGGGCCACGATCTCCGCAGCCCGCGCCCGCTACCTGGCCTGCGACGGCAGCATCTCCCGGATAGTGATGGGCCCCGACGGCGTCCCGCTCGATCTCGGCCGGGACCACCGGGTGGTCACCCCAGGCCTACGCAAAGCGGTCGAACGGCGCGACAAGAACTGCGTGTTCGCCGGCTGCAGCGCACCGACGCACTGGTGCGACGTCCACCACCTGGTCCACTGGGTCCACGGCGGCGAGACCAACCTGCAGAACTCAGCCCTGCTCTGCGAACGGCACCACACCAAGGTCCACCACGGATTCCGGGTGGAGCGAGATCCCGGCGGGCGCTGGCGCACCTGGCGACCCGACGACACCGAGATCATCCTCGGCCCGCTGCTCTGACCTGCTCGACCACCGGACTCCGGACACGGCTCAACCGTGCCCGGACACCGGCGTGTCCGTGGTCGTCCGCGCCGCGCTACCGGGCGCGTGGTCGGGTCCGAGCCCTCGGCGCCCCACCAGCGGACCGGGCCCTTTGGCGCCGGCGATCGTGGAGAGCAGGGCCAGCGACTCGGCCGACCGGGAACCCGGCTCCGCCTGGTGGACCACCAGCACCTGGTCCTCGGTGTCCGCCACCGCGAATGCGTCGTGGCGCAGCTCCAGCTCACCGGCCTGCGGGTGCGCCAGCCGCTACCCGCCACCGCCGGGATGGCGGCGCACGTCGTACCGGGCCCGGTGTCGTCAGCGTCCGTCAGGTCAGCCGCTTCTCCAGCGTGACGCGGTGGTGCCCGTCGGCGTCCTGCTGGAAGCGCAGCGTGTCCACGAGGGCCTGCATGAGCTGCACGCCCCGGCCGTCGGCCGGCTCCGCCCCGTCCGGCTGGGTCGTGACGGCGGCAGGGTCGAATCCCTCGCCGGTGTCGACCACGCTGATCCGGCACCGGACGTCGTCGATGTCCACGTGCACCTCGTAGTCCCCGTGCTGACCGGAGTGCTGGACGACGTTGGCGCAGGCCTCGGTCAGCGCCAGTGCGATCTCGTTGATCACGGACTCGTCGATGCTCAGGTGCTCGAGGGCCTGTCGGCACAGCCCGCGGGCGAAGGGGACACTGTGCGCGTCGACCGGCAGGCGAACGGTGAACTCGATGTTCATGGTGCCTCGCTCTCGTTCAGGCATGGGTCGGCCGGGTATCTCCACCCGGCCGGGGAGCGACGAGATCATCATGACGAGGAGACTGCTGCCGTGCTGTTCGAGGTGGAGCCGGCGACGGTCGGTGGGCACGCGGTGCTGCGGGTGCGCGGTGAGCTCGACCTGGTCACCGCGCCGCAACTGGCCCAAGCCGTCCAGGTGCAGCTGTCGGCGTCCCCGTCCTCGTTGATCATCGACCTCACCGACACGACGTTCCTGGACTCCAGCGGTGCCCGGCAGCTGGCGCTGGCGGCCCGGCACGCGGGTGGGAGCGGCACCGCGCTGCAGCTGGTCTGCCCGCCGGGCAACAAACCCGTGCAGCTGGTGCTCGGGCTGCTGGAGCTGGGCAAGGTCGTCCCCGTCCTGGAGTCCGCGCCCTTCTCCTGAGGCGAGGGCGGCTCGTAGAGTCGGGGGGTGATGGCCCAGAAGCTGAGCGTGACGACCCTGCCGGCACCCGACCGGAACGACGAGCAGCCGTACGTGCCCGGCTCCGCTCTGCCGGTCCGGGCATGACCGTGGCCGCCAGCCGCACCGAGCAGGCCCTGCTCGGCTGCGACGAGGAGCCGATCCGCATCCCCGGCTCGGTCCAGCCGCACGGGGTCCTGCTGGCCGTCACCGAACCCGACCTCGCCGTCGTCGTGGCCTCGGCCAACGCCGCGGAGCTGTTCGGCTGCGAGGTCGCCGGCCGGGCGCTGGCCGACCTGCTCCCCCCGGGCGACCTGAGCCGGCTGCTCGGCGGCCTCGCCGGGGAGCTGGACCAGGTCAACCCGATGCGGGTGCGGGTCCCCGGCACCGAGCTGGACGTGGACCTGGTCGTGCACCGCGCCGACGGGCTGCTGGTCACCGAGTGGGAGCCGGTCGGGAGCACCGAACCGGGTGACGCGGCGTGGCACCGCCGGGTCGCCTCGGTGCTGCAGCGGCTCTCCGACACCGCCACCCTCGAGCAGCTCACCGCGGTGCTGGCCGCCGACGTGCGCACGCTCACCGGGTTCGACCGGGTGATGATCTACCGGTTCGACGCCGAGTGGAACGGCGAAGTGGTCGCCGAGGACCGCGCCGACTTCGTCGAGCCCTACCTCGGGCTGCGCTTCCCGGCCAGCGACATCCCCGCCCAGGCCTGGGCGCTGTACGCGACCAACTGGCTGCGGCTGATCCCGGACGCCGGTTACCGGCCGGTGCCGCTGTCGCCGGCGGTCAACCCGCTGACCGGGCAGCCGCTGGACCTCTCCGGCGGGATCCTGCGCAGCGTCTCCCCGGTGCACCTGGAGTACCTGGCCAACATGGGCGTGGTCGCCTCGATGTCGGTGTCGCTGATCGACCGGGGCCGGCTGTGGGGGCTGATCTCCTGCCACCACTACTCGGGGCCGCACCGCCCCGCCTACACCGACCGCACCGCCGCGGAGTTCCTCGGCCGCACCGCCTCCCTGCTGCTGCACACCAAGGACCAGGCCGGGACGACGGACGGCGTGGTCGCCGTGGCCCAGCGGCAGGCGCAGCTGATCGCAGCCGTCGGGCGGAGCCCCCGCAACCCCTCCGCCGCCCTGACCGGCGGGGAGGTCACCGTCCTGGACCTGCTGCCGGCGGCAGGCGCCGCGGTCCGCCTGGACGGCCGGCTCACCCTGCTGGGCGCCACACCCCCGGCCGAGCAGGTCGTGCCCCTGGTGCGCCGGCTGCTGGCGGCCGGCGCCCCGGTCAGCGATGCCGTGTCCCGCTTCTTCCCCGGCACCGAGGACCTCGCCGGCGTCGCCAGCGGTGTCCTGGCCGCCGAGGTCGGCGGCCAGGACGGTGACTTCCTGGCCTGGTTCCGCCCGGAGACGGTGCGGGAGGTCACCTGGGGCGGCAACCCGCACATCTCCAAGGTCACCGAGGACGAGTCCGGGCCGCGGCTGAGCCCGCGCCAGTCCTTCGCCCGGTGGAGCGAGCTGGTCCGCAGCACCTCGACGCCGTGGCTGCCCCACGAGGTCGGTGCAGCGCAGTCGCTGGCCGGTCACCTCACCGAGGCGACGCAGAACCGCGCCGAGGAGGACAACCGGCTCGCTGCCACCCTGCAGCGCACCCTGCTGCTCGAGCGGTTGCCCGAGGTCCCCGGCCTGGACGTCGCCGCCTACTACCTGCCCGGAGCCCACGACGTGGTCGGCGGTGACTGGTACGACCTCATCCCGCTGCCCAGCGGCCGGGTGGCGATCGTGCTCGGTGACGCGGCCGGCCACGGCCTGGCCGCGGCAGCGATCACCGCCCAGCTCCGCCACGCCCTGCGTGCGCACCTGCTGCGCGACCTCGGCCCGGCCGCTGCCCTGCAGGCCCTCAACGAGCTGATCACCGTGCTGCTGCCCGGGGAGATGGCCACCGCCGTCGTCGCCGAGCTCGACCCCGGCACCGGTGAGGTGGCCCTCGCCACCGCCGGGCACCCCCCGGTCCTGCACCTCACCGCAGCCGGCACCGACTACCTCCTCGACGGCCGCGGCCCCGCCCTCGGCCTGCTCGACACCGCCGAGTACCGCGAGATCGGTCTGCGGCTGGCCGGCCCCGACCGGCTGCTGTTCTACAGCGACGGCCTGATCGAACGCCGCGGCGCCGACCTGCAGCAGGGGTTGGACGCCCTGCGGGCAGCCGGCCGGGCCGGCAGCACCGGCCCGCACCTGCCGCTGGACCGGCTGCTGGACGACCTGCTGGCGCGCCTCAACCCCTCCGACGCCGACGACGTCACCGTCCTCGGGTTCGGGCTCAGCTGAGCCGCGCCGTCGAGCCCGGTGGGGGAGACAGCGACCAGGAGTGCCCGGAGGACGACGGGTGGTCACCTCCCGCGCGGTTAGATTCGTGGGCATGCTGCCGCGGGTCGAGTCATCCCAGCCACTCCTCGCGAGCCCGGCCGAGGCAGCGGCCACGGTGGCCGGGGCCGCCGCCGGGGCGTTGACGGAGGCGACGGCCGACGGTTCTCCCGGGCCTGCCGCCGCAGCATCGGCCGAGGTGGAACGCGAGCTGGCCCAGCAGGCCGGCGTGGTGACCGCCGCCAACGCCGCAATCAGCACGGGCGGTGCCAGCGGCGCCTCGGCGGCGCTCCCGGGGATGCTGGCCGATGTCCCGGTCGCCGTCCTGGTCATCGACCAGCGGGCCGGCACGGTGGTCTACGCCAACACCGCGGCGGTCGAGCTCGCCGGGAACGTGCAGCTGCCGGTGGACCTCGACTCCTGGGGCGCGGCCGCCGGGCTCACCGACCTGGACGGGGAGCCGCTGGCCGGCACCCGCGGACCGCTGTCGCTGGTCGCGCAGGGGCAGCCGGTCGCCGGTGAACCGGTGCGGCTGTCCGGTGCGGGCGCAACGGCCGACGACACCGGCGCCGACCGGCTGCTGTGGGTGACCGGGTTCCCGCTGTCCCGGGCCGACAGCGGCCAGCGGCTGGCTCTGGTCGTCTTCCTCCGGGCGCCGGCGGAGGACGTCGATGATCCCGCCGCTCAGCTGCAGGCGTTGCGGGAGCGGGCGGTGCTGGCCACCGACACCACCTTCACCATCACCGACCCGCGTCGCCCGGATGATCCGCTGGTCTGGGTCAACCCCTCCTTCAGCCGGCTGACCGGCTACTCCGCCGATGAGGTGGTGGGTCGCAACTGCCGGATCCTCCAGGGGCCGGGGACCGACCCGGCCGCCGTCGCCGAGATCCGGGCCGCCCTGCGGGCGCGGCGGCCGGTGACCACCACGCTGCTGAACTACCGCAAGGACGGCACCCCGTTCTGGAACCAGCTGTCGGTCAACCCCGTCTTCGACGGGGAGAAGCAGCTGGTCAGCTTCGTCGGGGTGCAGACCGACGTCACCGAGCGGGTGCGTGGCGACAGAGAGCGGGAGGCGGCCTTCACCGCCGAGCGGACCGCTCGGCAGGATGCCGAGCGGGCCCGTGAGATCGCCGAGCAGGCTCAGGCCCGCCTGGCGCTGATGGCCGAGGCGACCAGCGCCCTGACGGTGACCCTGGACATCGACGAGCTGATCGACCAGCTGGCGTGGCTGTGCGTCCCGGTGCTGGCCGACTGGGCGTTCATCACCCTCGTCGACCCCGCCGGGCAGGTGACCCGCACCGCGTTCCGGCACCGCGAGGGGCGCCGCGACGAGCTGGAGGAGCTGAGCGCCCGGCACGCGTTCCAGCTGCCCGCGGCCTCCCCGAGCCGGCGCAGCATGGCCACCCGGCGCCCGGTCCTCGTACCCGAGGTCACCGAGGAGTTCGTCGAGGCCACGTTCACCTCGGCGCGGTCGGCCGAGCTGTTCCGGCAGCTGGGCGCGACCTCGATGATGGCCGTTCCCCTGGTGGCCCGGCGGCAGATCGTGGGCGCCCTCGCGCTGGTCATGGCCGCCGACGGACACCGCGCCACCACCGGGGACGTGGAACTCGCCGAGGACCTCGCCCGCCGGGCCGCGCTCGCGTTGGACAACGTGCGGCTGTACCAGCAGGAGCACACCGTCGCCGAGACCCTGCAGCGCTCGCTGCTGCCGGAGCTGCCGGTCATCGCCGGCATCGAGGCTGCCGCGCACTACATCAGCGCCTCGGCCGCCGCCGCCATCGGCGGTGACTTCTACGACCTGCTGCAGCTGGCCGACGGCAGCATCGGCATGGTGATCGGCGATGTCGTCGGCCACGACCTGGCCGCCGCCGCCGCCATGGGCCACCTGCGCGGGCTCATCCGTGCCTGCGCCTGGGATGCGCCCGATCCCGCGCCCGATGCCGTGCTCGCCCGGGTCGACCGCCTGGTGCAGGGCCTGGGGGTCGCCGCGATGGCCACGATGGTCTACGTCCGCGCTCTCCGTCCGGCAGGGCCCGGTGCTCCGTGGCGGCTGCAGATCGCGAATGCCGGCCACCCGCCGCTGCTGCTCCGCCGGCCCGACGGCCGCGTGCAGGTCCTCGACGAGGTCGGCGGGTTGCTCGTCGGCGTGGACGACTCCGCCCGGCGCCGGACGCTGACCCTCGAGGTGCCGGCCGGCACGATCGTCCTCGGGTACACCGACGGCCTGATCGAGCGCCCCGGCCTGGACCTCGACCAGGGCATCGACGAACTCGTGCAGCGGCTGGCCGCCGCACCGGTCGGCGCCGGCCCGCAACTGGTCTGCGACGCCGCGACGAGCGCCCAGCTCGATCGCCGGGACGACATCGCCCTGATCGCCGTCCGGCTCGACTGAGCCACCCGCACCGTGCGGTGCTCCACCTCGTCGTGCTCGTCGGGTTCGTGGTCACCGCGACGTCCGGGCTGCCCGGGGCCGAGCAGGGGACGGCCACCGGGCCGGGCACCCCGAACTGGGGCGGGGTGCCCGGCGGTCGATCAGCGGAGAGCGGCCTGCTCGCGCTCCACGTCCTTCTTGGACGGCCACATCTTGGCGCCGAGGATGCCGCCGAGGGCGGCGGCGATGATGGTCAGCCCCAGGCCCAGGGACGCCCAGCTGGCGCTGGACTGCGCCGTGGCGGTCGCTTGCGCGGCGTCGATGGTCGGGGCGTCGACCGCGCCGAGGTTGCCGACGTCGGTCACGACCTGCGCGACCGGGCCGAGCAGGGCGCCGCCGCCCAGCAGGGCCAGGCCCAGGATCGAGACGATGCCCAGCGCCCAGACCAGGATGCCGTGCAGCAGCCCGTCGTTGATGCCCCGCCACATGGAGCTGGCGCCGGCGGTCAGCCCGCCGAGGAAGAAGGCGATGAGCCCGTTGATGCCGCTGATCCAGCCGGCGTTCGTGCCGCCCGGCTCGTTGATGTCCCACCAGCCCAGGGCCAGCGTGACGACCTCCAGCAGCAGGAAGGTGGGCAGTGCCACCACCAGGCCGGCCCACACCGGCCCCCAGCGCACCCGGTCCCGGCGCGGCGGGATGCCGATCTGCCGGTTGTCGTGGTCGTGGTCGCGCGCCACGTTGTCCCGCATCACCACGTTCGGCGTCGTCGTCCGGGTCACGGTCGTGCCCGTAGCGTTCTCGTCGCCCACGCTGTGGGCGCCACTGCTGGCCGTCATCTGATGTCCTATCGCTGACGCGAGCCTCCTCTGCTCGGAGGCTCTTCCCCGGTGCCCCGTGCAGCCCCCCAGGACACATCCGGACCGACGCCCGACCGGGAGGAGCCAGGAGGCGGCGGTCGCGACCTCGTCGTCCCCGGCTTCTCCGCCGGGCGCCGCTGACGGCGTCACCGGCCCGGCCGGCCGGGTCAGGGGGCTGCGGGCTCGGGCCGGTCGTGGCGGGGCATCAGCAGGACGGCGGCCAGCAGCAGCACCGACACCACCGCGGTGGCCAGGAAGACGTGGTGCACGGCGCCGGTCAGCAGGCCGGCGTCCAGGTCGGCGCCCTCCAGCGACGACGCGCCCAGCGTGGCGTTGACGACGGCGCCGAAGGCGGCCACCCCGAGCGCGCTGCCCATCGAGCGGAAGAACATGTTCGTGCCGGTGACCACGCCGCGCTGCTGCCAGCCCACGGCGGTCTGCGCCGCGATCAGCGTGGGCGCGGCGGTGATGCCCATGCCCAGCCCGATGGCGAAGCAGGTCACGCCGACCTGGACGACGCCCGACGTCGCGTCCAGCAGCAGCAGCGCGCACGTCGCGGCGACCACCACGACCGAGCCCAGCAGCGCGGTCGCCCGGAAGCCGAACCGCAGGTACAGCCGCCCGGCCTGCGAGGCGGAGACCGGCCAGCCGATGGTGAGCGCGGCGAGGGCGAACCCGGCGACCAGCGGCCCGGTGCCCAGCACCTCCTGCACGTAGGTGGGCACGTAGGAGGTGAGCCCGAGCAGCACGGCGCCGACGCACGCCGAGATCAGGCTGGTGGTGATGATCAGCCGGTGGCCCAGCAGCGCCAGCGGGACGACGGGGTCCGCGGCCCGCCGCTCCACCAGCACGAACACCGCCAGCAGCAGCACCCCCGCCCCCAGGACGACGACGCTCTGCGGCGCGGCCCACGCCCAGGCCTGCCCGCCCTCGAGCAGCCCGAGGACCAGCAGGGTCAGCCCCGCGGTGAGCACACCGGCGCCCAGGTAGTCGATCTGCGGCCGGCTGCGGGTGACGGTCTCGGTGAACTTCCGCCAGAGCATCCCGGCGGCCAGCACGCACAGCGGGACGTTGACGAAGAAGATCCACCGCCAGCTGACGTACTCGCTGAACACCCCGCCCAGCGTCGGCCCGACGACCGAGCTGATCGCCCAGACGCTGGCCAGGTAGCCCTGCACCCGGGCCCGCTCGGACAACGAGTACAGGTCGCCGACGATCGTCATGGCCATCGGCTGGACCGCGCCCGCGCCGATGCCCTGCACGGCGCGGAAGGCGATCAGCGCGCCCATGCTCCAGGCGAACCCGCACAGCACCGAGCCCAGCAGGAACAGCCCGATGCCGAACATCATCACCGGCTTGCGGCCGAAGACGTCGGCGAGCTTGCCGTAGACCGGGACGGTGACCGCCTGGGCCAGCAGGTAGATGGAGAACAGCCAGGGGAACTCGGCGAACCCGCCGACGTCGTCGACGATCGAGGGCACCGCCGTGGCGATGATCGTGGAGTCGATCGCCACCAGGGCGGTGGCCAGCATGACGCCGATCAGCACCGGGCCCCGCTCGGACCGGAAGCCGACTCCTGCTGACGCCGTCGCTGTGGTCACGGGGCACCATGCTCCTCGCCTCGAGGCGGTGGTGCTGAGGACAACGAACGACCTTGCTCACACGGGGTGGCAACCTGGAGGGCATGCGCGGGGTCGTCGTCGTCGGTGGGGGAGTGCTGGGGGTCTCGACCGCCGCGCACCTGGTGCAGCGGGGAGCCGCGGTCACGCTGCTGACCGAGGCCGGGCTGGGCAGCGAGGCCTCGGGACGGTCGCTGTCGTGGCTCAACTCCGCCGGCGACTTCCCGGCCGCCTACCACCGGCTGCGCCTGCTCGGCCTGGACCGGTACCGCGCCCTCGGCGCGCACGTCTCCTTCGGCGGCGGCGGGCTGCGCTGGGGCGAGGGCGTCCGGGCGTCGTTCGAGCACCAGTCGGCGATCGGCTACCCGGCCGAGTGGGTCCACCGCGACGAGGTCGCCGCGCGCGTCCCCGGCGTCGACCCGGCCGCCGTGCCGGACGAGGGCGCGCTGGTCAACCCCGGTGAGGGGTGGGTCGACCTGCCGGCGCTGGTCGACCACCTCGCCCGCGACCTGGTCGCCGCCGGGGGAGAGGTGCGCACGGGGGTGGGCCGCTGCGCGCCGGTGGTGGACGGCGGCCGGGTGACCGGGGTCCGCACCGGGGACGGCGCGGTCCTCGGTGCCGACGCCGTCGTCCTGGCCACCGGTGCCGGCGTCCCGGGTGCCCTCGCCGGGCTGGGCGTCGCGGTTCCCGATGCCACCTCCGACGCCCTGCTGGTGCGCACGGCGCCGGTCGACGTCCCGCTCGCCGCGGTGCTCAACACCCCGCGGGTCGCGCTGCGGCCGGCGCCGGGGAGGTCGCTGGTGATGGACGCGAGCTGGTCGGAGGCGGAGGTCGTCCGCCGGGACGACGGCAGCTCCGAGGTGCGCGACTCCACGGTCGAGCGCCTGCTGCGGGAGGCGTCCCGGGTGCTCGCGGGCAACCCGGACCTGACGGCGGCGTCGGTCGGCGTCGGGCGCAAGCCGATCCCCGGCGACGGGTACCCGGTGCTCGGGGCGGTGCCCGGCGTCGGTGGGCTGCACGTCGCCTTCACCCACAGCGGCGCGACGCTCGCGCTCATCGCCGGGGAGCTGCTGGCCGGCGAGGTGCTCAGCGGGGAGCCGAGCCCGCTGCTGGCGGACTTCCGGGTGGACCGCTTCGCGCCGAGCCGCTGATCGGCCCGGCCGGGCCGGCGAGCTCGTCGGCCCAGGCGGCGTGCTCGTGCCGGGCCCACTCCAGCGGGACGGTGCCGGTGCGCATGCCGCGCATCGCCGTGGGGTCGCGCAGCGCGTGGTAGAGGTGGCCGAACACCAGCAGCCCGAACGCCAGCGCCGTCCAGTCGTGCACCAGCGTCGCGCCGGTCCGCCAGGCGACCGGTGTCAGGTCGGGGAGGACCATGACCGCCCCGGTGAGCAGCAGGACCGCGCTCGCCCCGGCGCTCAGCGACCCGTTCAGCTTCTGCCCGGCGTTGAACTTGCCCACCGGGATGGTGCCGTCGCGCCGGGTCCGCGAGCGCAGCCACCGCCAGTCGCGGGCGGTGAACCGGTCGAGCTCGGCGGCGTCGGCGCGGACGCTGCGGAACGCCAGGCCGGCCAGCACCGGCACCGGCAGGGCGAACCCGCTCCACACGTGCACCGCCTCGACCACCGGCCGGTGCCCGACCAGCACCTGCAGCTCGCTGTTGTAGAGCACCGCGGCCGTGGCGATGAGCACCAGCACCAGGACGCCGGCCAGCCCGTGCACCCAGCGCACCGCGGTCGTGAACCGGGGCAGCTCCGGGTCAGGCGGTCGGGTCATCGTCGCGCCCGTTCGTGCTGCCGACCCAGCCGTCGAGGTCGTAGCCGCGCTCCTCCCAGTACCCGGGCTGGACGTCGGCGGTGAGCTCGATCCGGTCCAGCCACTTGATGGACTTGTAGCCGTACATCGGCGCCGCGTAGAGCCGCACCGGGCCGCCGTGGTCGTGGGTGACCGGGGCGCCGAGCATCTGCAGCGCGACCAGGACGTCGGGGCGGCGGGCCTGCTCCAGGGTCAGGCTCTCGGTGTACTCGCCGTCGAAGGAGGTCAGCCGCACCGCGGTCGCCCCGCTGGCCGGGCCGGCGAGGTCGAGCAGGTGCGACAGCGGCACGCCGGCCCACGGGACGTCGCGGACCCGCCAGCCGGTGACGCACTGGAAGTCACGCACCAGCTCGGTCTGCGGCATCGCCCGCAGCGCGGCCAGCGTGTGCTCGGCGGGCCGCTCGACCAGCCCGGACACCGCCAGCCGGTACCCCTCCGCGGTCGCCTCGGGCACGGCGCCGGTGACCGAGTAGAAGCGGAAGTCCTCCCCGGCGGGGAGCGCGGCGACCAGGCCGGTGGGGTCGCGGATCTGCAGCTCGGCCACCAGCGGGGTCAGCCGCTCCTGCAGCGCGGCTCCGCTCACGATGCCCACCGCGCCCAGACCCAGCAGACCGAGGAACACCCGCCGGCCCACCGGGGCGCCCTCGGGACGGCGATCGGCGGGAGAGGTCATGCCGCTGAGTATCGGCGCCCCGGCCGGGGAGCGGTGGCGTCGCCTCCCGGACGCGCACGACGCGCGCCTGCGTGATCGGGGTCAGCTCGTCGACCACCGGGCACCTCAGGTGGGCGCGCACCGACCCCGGCAACGTCTTCCAGGAGCCCGCCGTGACGGCCTGCCGTCCCGGAACCTGGTGGCCCTCGGGCGGGTGGTCGTCGGCTCGCCGCCGCCGGGTGACGGGGAAGAGTTCACCGCCGGGCCATGGCGCTGGCGGTCCGCTCCGCTTACGGTCGTCATCGTCCCGTCATGAGGCGCGCACCCCGGTGCGCTCGACCCGGGACGGCCGCACGGTGGACGTTCCGGGGGGATCGACGGTGCCGAACTGCATGCCGGACGACGACCGTGAGGCTGCCGCGTGAGGGCCCGCTCCCGCCGCCGGGACGGCCGGCGAGGCCAGGGTGCCGTGCTGACGGCCGGCCTGACCGCGGCACTGGTCGCGCTGCTGCCCGGGGCCTCCGCCGCGCCGGTGCCCGGGGCCGCCGCCGCGCCGGTGGCCGGCGACGGGCAGTCCAGCAGCCCGGCCCTCGTGGTCGGCCGGCTGTCGGTGCACCGCGCCGACCCCGACCTGCTCGCCTTGCCGGTGCTGCAGGGCGTGGCGCTGGAGGAGGCGGCGTCCGCCGCTGCCGCCCCCGGTACCGCAGCGCCCCGGTCCCCGGACGCCGCGGGGTTCCCGCTCGCGGCCGGCGGCGTACCCACGACGGCGATGGCGGCCTACAGCCGCGCGGCCGAGCTCGCCGACTGCGGCATCAGCTGGACGCTGATCGCGGCCATCGGCCGGGTGGAGTCCAACCACGGCCGCTTCGCCGGCGCGGTGCTGTCCACCGACGGGCTCTCCACCCCGCCGATCATCGGCATCCCGCTCACCGGCAACGGCACCGCCCGCATCCTCGACTCCGACGGCGGCCGCTTCGACGGGGACACCGTGCACGACCGGGCCGTCGGCCCGATGCAGTTCATCCCCACCACGTGGGCGCTGCACGGCGCCGACGGCAACGGCGACGGTCGCCGCGACCCGTTCAACATCAACGACGCCGCCCTCGCGACCGGCAACTACCTCTGCGCCGCCGGCGGTGACCTGACCAGCGGGGCCGGCCGGGCCCGCGCGGTCTTCGCCTACAACCACTCCGACGAGTACGTGGCCACCGTGCTGGGGCTGGCTGCCACCTACGCCGGCACGCCGCCGCCGTCGCCCGTCCCCACGACGGCCGGGCCCGTACCCACCGTGCCGCCGGCCGATCCGGCCCGGCCCCCGGCGATCGGCCGGGTCGTGGAGCCCCCGCGGCCGTCCGACGACCAGGTGCTGGCCGCCGCCGAGTCCCCGGCCGTTCCGCTGACCCCGAGCCCTCCGCCCCCGGCCGCGCCGGCTGTCCAGCCGCCCACGTCGGCCGCTGCGCCGACGCCCGCTGTTCCGACGCCCGTTGCTCCGACGTCCGAGACGCCGGAGCCGGCTGCTCCGACGCCTCTCGCGTCGACGACCGAGGAACCTGCGCCGACGACCGCGGAACCTGCGCCGGCGACGGAGCCTGTGCCGACGACGGCGCCTCCGGCTCCGGCGACGGAGCCTGTGCCGACGACGGCGCCTCCGGCTTCGACGACGGAGCCTGTGCCGACGACGACGACGACGACGACGACGACGGCGCCGCCGCCTGCCACCTCGACGCCCCCCGGCACGCCGCCGACGATCGCGCCCCCGGTCACGTCGGCGCCGCCGGTCGACGCCTGCGAGCCGGCTGCGGCGACCACCGTGGACGTGCACGACGGCACCGGCGACCCGGCGCTGGCCGAGGAGGTCGCCCAGCGGCTGCGTGACAGCGGCCTGACCGTCGGCACCGTGACCGCCGGCGAGGCCGCCACCTCCGGCATCGAGTTCGCCGAGGCCGACCGGGAGCGGGCCGAGCGGCTGGCCGCTGTGCTGGGGGAGGTCGAGCTGCTCCGGGCCGGCACCGGCGAGCACGTGACCCTGGTGCTCGGCGCCGACGACTCCGCCGCGCTGGTCGAGGCGGTCCGGGCGTTCACCGGCCTGCCCTGCTGAGCCGGCCGTGAACGACCTGGACGGGCAGGCCTTCTTCGCCGCTCGGGCCGCCGGGTGGGAGGAGCGGTTCCCCGACGACGGGCCGCGCTTCGCCCGCGCCGTCGCCGAGCTCGGGGTGCGTCCCGGTGACGCCGTCCTGGACGCCGCCTGCGGCACCGGCCGCGCGCTGCCGGTGCTGCGGGAGGCGACCGGGCCGGTGGGCACCGTGGTGGGGGTCGACCTGACCGCGGAGATGCTCACCGAGGCCGTCGGCCGGGGCCGCGGGGAGCTCGCCGGGCTGGTGCGCGGCGACGTCCACGCCCTGCCGTTCGCCGCGGGGACGTTCGACGCCGTCCTCGCTGCCGGCCTGGTGTCGCACCTGACGGCGCCGGAGGCCGGGCTGCGCGAGCTGGGCCGGGTCTGCGCCCGCGGGGCCCGGCTGGCGCTGTTCTCCCCGATCGGCCGGGGAGCGCTGGCCCGCCGGCACGGCCACGAGCTGCGCCCGGACGACGTGCGCGGGCAGCCGCGGATCAGTGCGCTGCTGAGCCGGGCCGGCTGGACGGCGACGCTGGTCGACGACGCCGAGGACCGCTGGCTGGTGCTCGCCGTCCGGCAGTGACCCGGCAGGCCCGGCTCAGGGACTCAGCCCACGGACTCGGTCGGCAACCCGACGTAGAGCATGCCGACCAGCGCGCCGTCGGGAGCCGTCACGCCGGCGTAGGCGGTGAAGTAGGGCTTGCCGGCCACGGTCGCCGGGCCGGTGTAGACCTGCCCGGCCAGCACGGCGGCGAGCACCGGGTTGCGGGTGCCGTCGGCGTTGACCGGGGCGATGTAGGTGCCGATGTTGCGCCGGCCCGCGGTGGTGACGACGGTGGTGGCCGCGCGCACCATGGCCCCGGCGTCGTCCAGCCGCTGGAAGAGCGTGCAGGTGCCGCCCACCTGGGCCACGACGTCGTCGACCAGCGGGGCGGGACGGCGCGGGTCGTCGACCCAGGGCAGCGGCGCCCCGCCGAGCACCAGCTCGGGGAGGTCCACGCGGTGGCTGGTCGAGGTCGACTGGTCGGTGACGTCCGTCGAGCGGGTGCCGGAACCCCGGGAGATGCCGCCGGCGTCGTCGAGCAGGTCTTGGGCCAGGGTCAGCGCGCGGCGCACGTAGGCCAGCCGCTGGCTGTCGGCCAGTTCGGCCACCGCCTGGGTGATCCGGGCCGAGCCGCTGGCCGCCCGGTCGACGTTGTCCACGACCCGGTCGGTGGCGGCCCGCTGCTGCTCCACGGCGGCCGCGATGGCGTCCTGGGCCTCGGCGATGGAGCCGAGGGTGCCGCTGATCCGCTGGATCGCGCTCACCGCCTGGCGGGTCTCGGCCTGCACGGCCTCGATCTGCGCGCCGATGTCCTCGGCGGCCTGGGCGGTGCGGCTGGCCAGCTGCTTGACCTCGTCGGCGACGACGGCGAACCCCCGGCCGACGTCCCCGGCACGCGCGGCCTCGACGTAGGCGTTCAGGGCGAGGAACCGGCTCTGCTGGCTGATCGCGGAGATCAGCCGCACCATCTCGGTGATCGACTCGCTGGCCTGCTGCAGGGCAGCGATCCGCTCGTCGACGGCGCGGGCGTCCCGCACGGCGTCCTCGGCGATCGTGGAGGCCCGGCCGGTGCTGGAGGAGATGTCGGTGATCGCCGACCGCAGCTCGGTCAGCGACTCGGCGGCCTGCTGGGAGGTGTCGGAGACCTCACGGCTGGCCTGGGTCAGCACGCCGGCCTGCTGGGCGGCGTGCTCGAGGCTGGCGTCCTGCTCGACCTTGCGGCGCGGCCGGGGGACCGGTGGCGCTGCCGGCGGCGGGACGGTGGCTGCGCCTGCCGCGGCCACAGCGGTGTTGCCCTTGGTCGACCAGCCCACGACTCGTTCCTCCTCCGGACGCGCACCGTTGCCGGGGCGCCGCGTACCGGCCGGGTCCGACCGGTCGGGCAGCAGTACGCGGCACGATGCTAGGGGCCGGACCGTCGCGGTCCGGAAAGCGCGCCGTGACGCGCCGTACCGGTCACACCACACACAGCTGCCCCGGTCGTATCCAGGGGGACCCGGTCAGCCCGGGGTGGGCTGGTCCGGTCCGCGGCGGTGCGCCCGTCGGCCGGACCGGGTCGCGGCCCCACCACGGGCAGGGGTCGCTCAGGTGCTCCTGCGCCAGCCGGTCGATGTGCTCGGCGACGTCGAGCACCACCCGCGGGTCGCACGCCACGTCCCGCCGGTCGCGGTCGGGTCAGCGCAGGGACGTGGTCAGGCGCACGGTCAGCCCGGCACCGTCCTGGATGACGTCGACGTGGTCGCAGAGCTGGCGGGCCAGCCACAGGCCCATCCCGCCGTGGGAGAGGTCCTCGCCGTGGGCCGGACCGTAGCCGGCGAACGGTGAGTCCATGCCCGTGCCGCCGTCGCTGATCCGGCACACCACCCGGTCCGGGCCGGCCCAGAGCCGCAGCGTCACCGGCGGGCCGCCGTGCCGCACCGCGTTGGAGCTCATCTCGTCGATGGCCAGGTGGAGGTCCTCGAGCAGGTCGGGGTCGCCGCCCAGACCGGCGAGCACCCGGGCGACGGCGCGGCGCAGCCCGCTGAACTCGCGGACGTCGTCGACGCGCAGCAGCGGCGTGGTGCCCTCCAGCGGCTCGTCCGGCACCGGCAGCGACCGCAGGTAGCCGGCCGGCTCGACGAACTCGGGGTTCTCGTGGCGCCCGGCGGCGGTGTGCACGAAGGGGTGGGTCCGCATCCCGCTGGCGATCAGCTCGTCGGGCAGTGCGGCGGTGTCGTAGGCGCACAACCCCCACAGCGGCAGGTGGTGGAAGGCCTCGTTGACCACGGCCTCGTACCGCTGCCACTCCAGCCAGTCGCGCGGGGTCGGGCCGAAGTCGATGTCACCGACCACGCGGACCCCGGTGCTCCCGGCGGCGAGCTGCTGGTCGACCAGCCGCCGCACGGCGGTGAGCGCGGCGGGGGTGCGGATCCGGTAGACCTCGCTGCGCGGGATCACGACCACCCGCTCGTCGTCGTCCAGGGCCTCGCTGAGCAGGGCACGCGAGGCGTCCCCGGTCGCGATGACGACGGACTCGCCGGCGTCCAGCCCGGTCTGCAGGAACGGCACGGCCACGGCCACGAGCTCGTCGGGCGAGTCGTGCACCAGCAGCTCGTGCACGTGCCGGGCGGGGTCTCGCTCGGTCGTCGTCGCGGGCACGGGGGATCTCCCTCCGGTCGATGTGGTCCGACCTGTGCCGGGGCGCGGAGCCCACGGTAGGCCGGGGCGCCCCGGGTCGCCGGTCGGGGTGGGCCCGGATCCGGCCCGGACGGTGCCGCTCACCGGGTGCCCGGGTCCGGGGGCACGCCGTCGGGCACCCGGTTGGGGCCGGCCTCGGGTGGGCGGGGCCGGTCCTGCGGGTGCAGCCGCACGGCCACCAGGGCGACGTCGTCCTCGGGCTTGCCGTCGACCAGCCGGTCGATCAGCTCGTCGCACAGCTGCTGGAGCGGGAGCCCGGCCAGCTCGGACAGCGAGGTGCGCAGGCGCTGCAGCCCGGCGTCCAGGTCGGCGTCCCGGCGCTCGATGAGGCCGTCGGTGCAGAGCAGCACGGTGGTGCCGCGGTCGAGGGTCACGACGTTCTCGGTGCGGGTCACCGACGAGTCGACCCCCAGCAGCAGGTCGGCCTGCCAGTCGGCCAGCACCGTGACGCTGGTGTCGGGGTTGAGCGCCAGCGGGGGCAGGTGCCCGGCGTTGGCCCACACCATCCGGGTGACGCCGCGCGCCCGCTCGTCGGGGGTCTGCTCGAACCGGGCGATGGCGGCGGTGGCCAGGGTGTCGAGCTGGAGCACCGACATCGCCGAGTCCAGCCCGCGCAGCACCTCGGCCGGGCCGGCGTCGCTGTAGGCGGCGATCCCGCGCAGCAGGCTGCGCACCTGGCCCATCGCCGCGGCGGCCGCGGTGTCGTGGCCGACGACGTCGCCGATGACCAGCATGGTGGCGCCGTTGGGCTGCAGGAACGCGTCGTACCAATCGCCGCCGACCCGGGCCGCCTCGGCGGCGGGCATGTAGCGGACCACGATCTCGGCGTGGTCGGGCTCCGGCGGGTCGGTGAGCAGGCTGCGCTGCAGCGTCTCGGCCATCTGCTGCTGCTGGCCGAACAGCCGGGCGTTGTCCCAGGCCAGCCCGGCCCGGTCGGCGACGTCCTGGGCGACCGAGACGTCCTCGGGGGAGGGCACGTGGCCGGCGCGGAAGAACAGCGTCAGCAGCCCCAGCGTCCGGCCGCGGGCGCGCAGCGGCAGCGCCACCTCCGTCTCGGGCGCCAGCAGGGTGAGCAGCTCCCGGGCGCGGCCGGGCGGGAGCAGCTCCAGGACCTCGTCGCCGGAGAACGTCACCGCCTCGTTCGAGTGCAGCGCGCGGCCCACCGGGGCGGTCATCGGCATGGCGTCCAGCCGTACCTCAGCGTAGCGCTCCAGCAGGGCGCGGCTGGCCGGGTCGTGGTGCCAGCTGCCGATGTCGCGGGGGTGCCCGTCGTCGTCGATGACGGTGAGGATGCAGCAGTCGGCCAGTGCCGGGACGACCAGCCGGGGCAGCCGCGTGGTGGCCGCCTGCACGTCCAGCGTGCCGGCCAGCTCGGCGCTCACCTGCGCCAACAGGGTCAGCCGACGGGTGGCCCGCTCGGCCTGCTCCTGGGCTGCGCGGCGCGCGGTGACCTCGATGAAGTAGACCGACAGCCCGTCCGGGGTGGGCCAGGCGCGCACCTCGTACCAGCTGTCGAGCGGCGCGGGGTAGTGCGCGTCGAAGGTGATCGGTCGGCCGGTGTAGACGGCGCCGTGGAAGCTGCGCTCGAAGACGCTGCCGACGGTGCCCGGGAGCGCCGACCAGATCTCCTGCCCGAGCAGGTCCTCGCGGCTGCGGCCCAGCAACCGCGCGGCCTGGGCGTTGACGTGCACGAAGCGCCAGTCGTGGTCCAGGGAGCAGAAGCCGGCCGGCATCGCCTCGAGCACCCGGGACACCCGGGTCTCCCCGACCACATCCGCGGTCACGTCGTAGGCCACGCCGATGACCCGGACCGCCGTCCCGTCCGGCCCGGGGAGCGCCCGGCCCCGCGCCGACACCCACCGGGTCCCGCCGCTGGGCAGCACGATGCGGTAGTCGGCCTCGTACTCGCCGACGGAGTCGACCGCACCCTGCAGTGCCTCGGTGACCCGGGGCAGGTCGTCGGGGTGCAGGCGCGCGTTGAAGGCGTCGATGCTGCGGCCGAAGGTGGACACCTCGTAGCCGAAGATCGCGATCAGCCGCTCGTCCCACAGCAGCCGGCCGGTGCGCAGGTCCCAGTCGAAGGTCCCGATCCCGGCTGCGTCGACCGCGAGCTGGGCTCGGACCCGTGCGCCCTCGAGGTCGGTCGCCTCGAGGCCGCCGACGTCGGTCGGCTCCACCACGGCCATCACTCCACGCGTTCGGCCGGCTGGCGCCGGAGGGTCACGTCTCGTCGCCCAGTGTGGTCGAGCCGGGTCGGACCACGCCCCCCGGGGTGGGTGTGCGTGCGTCGTCCCCGGCCGCCGGGAGCCGGCGGCCGGGGACGACGACGTCGCTCAGTGCCCGGCCGGCACCGCCGCGCCGCGGGAGCTGACCGGGTTCGGTCCGCTGGGGATGATCAGCAGGCTGAGCACCGCACCCAGCAGGAACACCCCGGCCGAGACCAGGAACGCCCGGGTCTCACCGGCGACCGCGGCGTCGGCCAGCGCCGCCGGGGTCTGGCCGTTGGCCTGCACGTAGGAGGCGGTGACCGTGGCGGCGATGGTGTTCAGCAGCGCGGTGCCCAGGGCCCCGCCGACCTGCTGGCCGGTGTTGACCAGCGCCGAGGCCACCCCCGCGTCCGCCGGCCGGGTGCCCGACGTCGCGGTGTTGAAGCACGAGGCGAAGATCAGGCCCATGCCCAGGCCCATGACGAACAGGGCCGGCAGGACGTGCGCCAGGTAGCCGCTGTCGGCCTCCAGGCGCCACAGGTAGACCAGGCCGACGGCGCCGAGCAGCTGACCGGTGGTGATCAGGAAGCGCGGGCCGATCTTCGGCAGCAGCCGGGGCACGATCACCGTGGAGCTGGTGATGATGCCGGCGACGAAGGGCAGGAAGGCGAACCCGCTCTGCAGCGGGCTGAAGCCCTTGGTCTGCTGCAGGAAGTAGGTGAGGAAGAGGAAGACGGCGAACATGCCGATCGCGGCCAGCCCGATCGCCACGTAGGCGCCACCGCGGCGCCGGTCCAGCACGACCCGCAGCGGCAGCAGCGGGTGGGCGACCCGCTGCTGGATGAGCACGAACGCCACCAGGAGCAGCACCGAGACCACGATCAGGGTGATCGTCACCGGGTCCGACCAGCCCTCGTTCTCGGCGCGGGCGAAGGCGTAGACCAGGCCGGACAGGCCCAGGACGGCGGTGATGACGCCGGGGATGTCCAGCTTGACGCCGGCGGCCGGGGCGACCTTGCGGATGAACCGCAGTGCGCCGAGGCCGGCGACGACGGCGATCGGCACGTTGACGTAGAGGCACCAGCGCCAGCTCAGGTACTCGGTGAGCACCCCGCCCAGCAGCAGGCCGATGGCCGCACCGGCGCCGGCGATGGCGCCGAAGATGCCGAAGGCCTTGCCGCGCTCCTTCGGGTCGCTGAAGGTGATGGTGAGCAGCGACAGCGCGGCCGGCGCCAGCAGCGCGCCGAACGCGCCCTGCAGCGCACGGGCGGCGACCAGCAGGCCGAAGCCGGAGGCCGCGCCGCCCAGGGCCGAGGCGAGGGCGAAGCCGACCAGGCCGATCATCAGGGTGCGGCGGCGGCCGAAGAGGTCGGCGAGGCGGCCGCCGAGCAGCAGCAGGCCCCCGAAGGCCAGCGAGTAGGCGGTGACGACCCACTGGCGGTCGGCGTCGGAGAAGCCGAGGTCGGCCTGCGCGCTGGGCAGCGCGATGTTCACGATCGTGGCGTCCAGGACGACCATCAGCTGGGCCAGGCCCAGGGTGGCCAGGGTCCACCAGCGGCGGCCGTGGTCGTGGTCGGCCTGGGCGGCCGCGGCGGCCTTGGCGTCGGCGGGTCCGGTGGTGGCCGGTCCGGTGGTGGTGGTGGTGGTGCGGCCCGGGTCGGGCGGGGGAGCGGGATGGGACACGGGGTCTCCGGCATCGACGAGCGAGGGGTGGACTGGCGCTTCGTCGCGCCGGCGTGCGAACACCCGGGCACAGAGGTGCCCGGGGTGCATGCTCGCTGCACGCAACTGGCGCAGGTGTCGGTCTGTTCCCGGCGGGGGAAGACCACCCCGTGGCAGCTGCAGCGACGTTCGACTTCACCGGCTCCGTCGTCCTGGTGACGGGAGGGGGCAGCGGCATCGGGCTGGCGATCACCAGGGCGTTCCTGGCGGCCGGCGCGACCGTCGCGGTCACCGGCCGCCGTCCCGACCGGCTGGAGCAGGCGCTGGCCGGCGCCCCCGCCGAGCGCACCGCGGCCCTCCCGGCCGACGTCTCCGACCCGGCGCAGGTGGCCGGGCTGGTCGAGCAGGTCGTGCAGCGGTTCGGCCGGCTGGACGTCGTGGTCAGCAACGCCGCCGGCTACGAGGCCGGGCCGATCACCGAGCTGGCCGACGAGGCGTGGGAGCGGCTGCGCGCCACGAACGTCGATGCGTTCTTCCACCTGGCCAAGCACGCGCTGCCGCACCTGGCCCGCAGCGGCGGCAACCTGGTGGCGGTCTCCTCGGTCTCCGGCGAGCGCGGTGACTGGGGGCAGGCGGCCTACAACGCGACGAAGGCCGCGATCAGCAACTTCGTCCGCTCGCTGGCGCTGGACTGGGGCGCCCAGGGCGTGCGGCTCAACGCCGTCGCACCGGCCTTCACCCGCACCGATCTCACCGAGGGCGTCGGCCGGGACGCCGCGTCGCTGGCGCCCTTCGTGAACCGGATCGCGCTGGGCCGGCCGGGGGAGCCGGACGACGTCGCCCCGGCCGTGCTCTTCCTGGCCAGCGACGCCGCCCGCTACGTCACCGGCGTCGTCCTGCCCGTCGACGGCGGCACCACCGCCTCGACCGGGCAGCCGCACGTGTGACCGGCCCGGTCGCCCCCCGTTCGGCGGGGTTGCACCCACCTGTGCGATAACCGTGCGCATGAACGCGCGCACGGTTCCGGCATGACCGCTCCGTCCCCGGCTCCTGCCCGGGTGGAGGGTGCGGCCGTCGACAAGGGCCTGAAGCGGGGTGCCCTCGGGCTGGTCTCCTCGATCGTCCTCGGCGTCTCCTCGACGGCCCCGGCCTACGCCCTCGCGGCGACGCTCGGGTTCGTCGTCATCGCCGTCGGCGTCAAGGCCCCGGCGATCATGCTGCTGGCCTTCGTGCCGATGTGGCTGATCGCGGTCGCCTACGCCGAGCTCAACAAGCGCGAGCCCGACTGCGGGACGACGTTCACCTGGGCCGCCCGGGCCTTCGGTCCGCGCACCGGGTGGATGGGCGGCTGGGGCATCATCGCCGCCGACGTCATCGTCATGGCCAACCTGGCCCAGATCGCCGGCGCCTACAGCTACCGGCTGGTCGGGCTGGACTCCCTCGCCGAGAGCGCGCTGTGGACCACGGTCGCCGGGGTCGTGTGGATCGCGCTGATGACCTGGATCTGCTACCGGGGCATCGAGCCCACCGCGCGGACGCAGAACGTGCTGCTCACCGTCGAGGTCGTCGTCCTCATCGCCTTCGCCGGCTACGCGCTGGTGCGCGTCTACGGCGGGACGGCGCCGGCGGGCTCCCTCACCCCGTCGCTGTCGTGGCTGGTGCCCTCGGGGATCAGCTGGACGGCGATGACCGAGGCGGTGCTGCTGGCGATCTTCATCTACTGGGGCTGGGACTCCGCGGTCGCGGTGAACGAGGAGACCGCGAACCCGACCCGCTCGCCCGGCCGCGCCGCGATCATCTCCACGGTGCTGCTGGTGGGCATCTACACGGTCGTCTCGGTGGCCACCGTCGCCTTCGCCGGCGTGGGCACCGAGGGGCTGGGGCTGGGCAACGAGGCCAACGCCGACGACGTGTTCAACGCCCTCGGCGCAGCGGTGTTCGGCGACGGGGCGCTCGGCCGGGTCTTCGAGGCGCTGCTCATCGTCTCCGTCCTGACCTCGGCGGCAGCCTGCACCCAGACGACGATCCTGCCCACCGCGCGCGGCACGCTGTCGATGGCCGCCTACGGCGCCCTGCCCACGAGCTTCGCCCGGATCCACCCGCGGTACCTCACGCCGACGGTCTCCACGGTCTGGATGGGCCTGGTCTCCATCGCCTTCTACGTCGGGCTGACCCTGGTCAGCGAGAACGTGCTGATCGACTCCATCACCGCCACCGGCATGCTCATCGCCTTCTACTACGGGCTCACCGGCTTCGCCTGCGCCTGGGAGTTCCGCCGGTCGCTGCACTCGGTGCGCGACGTGCTGATGCGCTGCGTGCTGCCGGGCCTGGGCGGGCTGTTCATGCTGGCGGTGTTCGTGCTGGCCTGCATCGAGTACGCCGACCCCGGGTACGGCGAGACGGTGTTCAACGGCGTGGGCGGGGTGTTCGTGATCGGCATCGGCTCGCTGGTGCTGGGCGTGCTGCTCATGGCGGCCTGGAACGTGGCCGCGCCCGCCTTCTTCCGCGGGCAGACGATGCTGCAGGGCACCGGCGACCTGCTGCTGGACCCGGCGCCGCCGACCGTCGCGCTGCCGGACTCCACCGAGGCCACGGTCATCGCCCCCGACCGGTCCAACCTGCCCCCCGGCCGGGAGCCCGTCGACCCCCGCGGGTGAGGTCTCAGCCGGTGATCAGCGCTGCGGGCGCCGGCTCGAACGCGGGGTCGGCGACGCGGTGCCGGGCCGGCAGCAGGGCGAGCACCACGAGCGCGCCGGCCGCCGAGGTCGCCGCGCACACCCACGACCCGGCCGAGACCCCGTCGAGGAACGACTGCTGGACGGCGACGGCGGCCTCGCCGGGCAGCGACCCGGCCACCGCGAGACCGGCGAACACCGAGTCGGCCGCGGCGGCGGCGGCCTCGGCGGGGGCGCCGGCGCCGGTCAGCCCGTCGACCACCGCCGGGCCGTAGGCGGTGCTGAGCACCGAGCCGACGACGGCGACCCCGAGCGTGCCGCCGACCTCGCGGACGGTGTCGTTCACCGCGGAGCCCGCGCCGGTCTCCGCGCTGCGCAGCGCGCCCATCACCGCCTCCGTCGCGGGGCCGGTGACCAGGCCCAGGCCCGCGGCCATGAGCACCATGGAGAGCACGACCCGGCCCCAGCAGGCCGACTCCAGCGTGCTGCCGGCGGCCACCACGCCGTCGCCGCCGAGGCGGGCGTGGCCCCGATGGGCGTCTACAGCCGGTTCGGCAGCAAGGACGGCCTGGTCGCCGCCGTGCTCGCCCGTGGCTTCGACGGCCTGGCCGCCGCCGCCAGCGAGGACACCGACGTCGATCCCACCGCCCGGCTGCTCGCCTGCGGGCGCAACTACCGCCGGTTCGCCCTCGCCCACCCCCAGCACTACGGGGCGACGTTCGGCTCCGGGCTGTCGCTGGCCGCGCCCACCGAGGAGCTCACCGACCGGGCGGACGCCGCGTTCACCGCGCTGGTGGACCGGGTCCGGTACGGGATGGACCGGGGTGCGCTGCGCCCCGGTGACCCGTGCGGCACCGCGCAGCTCATCTGGAGCTCGGTGCACGGCGCGGTGAGCCTGGAGCTGGGTGGCCTCGTCCGCACCCCGGACGCCGCGGCCACCTACGAGGCGCTGCTGCAGATGCTGCTCGACGGGCTGCGCTGACCCCGCCTGGTCCGGCCGGCCCCACCCGTCCGGGGTGGTCGTGCCCCGGACGTGCGCTCTCGCTCCAGTTCCGGTGCGCGCCTGCCGACTCCTCCTGCACGACGAGAGGAGCCGGTCATGATGACCTTGGCGTGCAGTGCAGTGGCGAGGGCGGGCACGGCGGCGGCGACGGCGTCGCTGGGCGAGTCCTCGGCCGACCAGCTGGTGTTCGTGGCGGGCTGGCTGACCACCGCGGTCGAGCTGACCCACCAGGCGAACCTGATCGCCGACCTCGGCGCCTCCCTCGACGTCCTGCTCTGAGGAAGGGCCCTCTTCCTCCCCGCCCTGGGGTCGGCCCCGGGAAGGGGGCCGCAGAACCGGTCAGGAGCGGCCCGGCAGCGCCCGCTGCCCGGTGCCGAGGTCGGCCGCGTCGGCCGCCTGACGGCCGGCGTGCCAGCCCGCCGCGTCCACGGACCGGCCGGTGCGCTTGCGCAGCCGCGGGAACAGCTCGCCGACCAGCCGGTCGACGGCCTGCTCCTGCTCGGCCAGTGCCGGCAGCAGGGCCGGGCCGTAGGTGGCCGTCGCCGCGGTGGTCGCCGCCTCGCGTGCGCTCTCCAGCCGCTCGCCGATGCGCTGGGCGAAGGCGTGGAGGAACCCCTTGCGGTAGGCCGTCGACCGCACCCGCGCGCCGCCCTCCCGGGCGGCCGCACCCAGCGCCCGGTCGGCCTGCAGCAGCAGCGAGGCCACCAGCAGCTCCACCAGGTCCAGGTCGTCGGCCGCTCCGACGAGCGTGGCCATCCCGAACGCCGGCAGCAGCACCACGCGCACCCCGTTCGCCGCGCCCACCGCCTGGACGACCGCGGCCCGGGCGTCGACGTGCGGGTCCTGCAGGTGCAGCCGCCGGGCGACCACCGACGACGACGCCCCGCCCGGCTGCTGGGCCAGCACGGCGGTGTCGATCCGGTGCCGCGCCATCAGCGACTGCGCCTTGGCGCTGAGCGCCTCGGCCTCCTCGGGGAAGTCGGTGGACTCCGCCTTGGCCAGCAGGGCACGCACCCGACCCACCAGCTTCGGGTCGGCCCCCGGGTCCAGGGAGAACTCCGCGCGGGTGCCGGCCGACCAGGCCGACGGGGGCGTGAGCAGCTGTTCGAGTGGCGGCAGGTTGCGCACGACGCCGAGCACGCGCAGCACGTCGCGCCAGCCGCTGGTCGCGTCGACCCCCTCGCCGCGCCACCACCCGGCGACCGAGCCGGCCGCGTCCTCGAGGCCGGCGAGCTGCGCGGTCCAGGCCGCCGGGGCCCGGTCGGTGACCGCGGCCGGGTCGGCCCGGATCAGCGCGGCGGCCAGCCGGCCGCCGCGCTGGTTGGTGCGCCGGCGCACGGCGTGCACGACGTCGGCCGGCTGCCAGCCGGCCTCCCAGAGGAAGGGCAGCAGGGTCGCCAGCGCGCGCTGCGCGTGGCCGTCGGTGTCCACGCCCTCGTCCAGGGCGGTGAGCCGGTGCACCAGCGGGTCGAGCTCGGCAGCCTGGACGCCGGGCTGCCCGGCCAACCGCGAACCGGCGACGAGCAGCAGCGGTATCGGGTCCTGGGTGGTCCGGTCGCCGGTGATGGGGTCCTCCTGGGCGCGGCGGGTGGGGCGTGCCGTCATCGTCCCCCGTGCCGGCGGGCGGCGGAGGAGCGGCGCGGGGGCTGTGGACCGCACCCCCGGCTGGGGACGGCGGCGAGCGGGACAGCCGCGGGCGCGCAGCCGGCCGGTGGGCCGTGCCCGCCGGCGTCCAGGCCCCGCCGGTGGTGGACCTGCCGGGCACGTGACCGGCGTCGTCCCCCCCGGGGGGGCGCAGGCTGGCGCGGCCGCGTCCCGGAGACACGCCCAGCGGTGGCGGCAGCCTCTTGTTACTGCGGGGTAACTTGGTCATCATCGAGCACGACGTCGACGATGACGAGAGAGAGAAGGCGCTGCCATGACCGCCGACCAGTTGCTGCCCGCGGACTTCTTCGCGTTCCAGTCGCTGCTGACCGACAGCGAGCAGCAGGAGCTCGTGGCCCTCCGCGAGTTCCTCGCCGCCGAGGTCAAGCCGCGGGTCAACGCCGCCTGGGCCGCCGCCGAGTTCCCGATGGACCTCATCCCGCGTTTCGTCGAGGCAGACCTCGTCGGCCGTTCCTACGAGTACGAGGGCCGCCCGCGGATCTCCCGGCTGCTGGAGGGCTTCCAGGCGATGGAGCTGGCCCGGGTCGACCCGTCGATGGCCACCTTCTTCGGCGTCCACAACGGCCTGGCGCTCGGCTCGCTGATGCTGCTGGGGTCGGCCGAGCAGCAGGCCCGGTGGGTCCCCGCGATGCGCAGCATGGAGACCATCGGCGCGTTCGGGCTGACCGAGCCGCTGGGTGGCTCCGACGTCGCCCGCGGGATGCGCACCACCGCCCGGCGGGACGGCGACGAGTGGGTGCTCGACGGTGCCAAGCGCTGGATCGGCAACGGCACCTTCGCCGACGTCCTGGTGCTCTTCGCCCGCGACGTCGCCGACGACCAGGTCAAGGGCTTCCTGGTCGAGCAGGGCACGCCGGGCTTCAGCGCGGCCAAGATCGAGGACAAGTTCGCCCTCCGCACGGTGCAGAACGCCGACCTGACCTTCACCGGCTGCCGCATCCCGGCCACGGCGAAGCTGGAGAACTGCAACAGCTTCCGCGACGTCAACAAGGTGCTCAAGGAGACCCGCGCCGGCGTCGCCTGGGCCGGGGTGGGCTGCCAGCTGGGCGCCTACGAGGTCGCGGTCGCCTACGCCGGGGAGCGGCAGCAGTTCGGCCGGCCGATCGGCGGCTTCCAGCTGGTCCAGGACCTGCTCGCCCGGATGCTGGGCAACATCACCGCCAGCATCGGCATGACGGTGCGGATCTCCCAGCTCCAGGAGGACGGCCGGCTGCGCGACGACCAGGCCGCGCTGGCCAAGAGCTACGTCACCAGCCGCGGCCGGGAGACCGTCGCCTGGGCGCGGGAGCTGCTCGGCGGCAACGGCATCGTGCTCGAGCACGACGTCATCCGCTTCTTCGCCGACGCCGAGGCGCTCTACTCCTACGAGGGCACCCGGGAGATGAACACCCTCATCGTCGGCCGCTCGATCACCGGCCTCAGCGCCTTCGCCTGAGGCCTCTCTGCGGGGCCCGCCGCGAGCGTGCGGGTGGTGGGGGGAGAGGAGGTCCTTCACCCGTTCGGGTGCAGGACCCGGCGGCCGGGTCGGGATCCCGTTCCCCGGTGACGATGACCTCTGCGGACGCCACCGCGGCGTGCCTGCAGGTGCCGTCGTCGGAGGAGGGGTCGTGCCGGGTCAGTCCGTGCTCGTGGTCGAGGACACCGACGAGATCCGTGAGCTCGTGGTCACCGTGCTGCGCCGCGCCGGGATGGACGTCCGCGAGGCGGTCTCCGGGGCGGGCTGCCTGGCCGAGGTGCGCCGCGAGGCGCCGGACGTCGTCGTCCTGGACCTCGGGCTGCCCGACGCCGACGGCACCGAGGTCTGCCGGCAGCTGCGCGCCGAGACCGACTGCTACGTCCTGATGCTCACCGCGCGCGCCGAGGAGGTCGACCTGCTGATCGGGCTGGCCGTCGGCGCGGACGGCTACATGGCCAAGCCGTTCTCCCCGCGCGAGCTGGTGGCGCGGGTCCAGACCATGCTGCGCCGGCCGCGGACGGTCCCCGTCCCCGAGCCGCGCGCCCCCCTCGAGGACAACGTGCAGCGGCTGGCCGAGCTCGAGGTGGACCCCGACAGCCGTGAGGTCCGGGTGGACGGCTCAGCCGTCGACCTGACCCGCACGGAGTTCGACCTGCTCGCCGCCCTCGTCTCCCGGCCCGGCCGGGTGCTGCAGCGGGAGACCCTGCTGCGCGAGGTGTGGCAGACGGACTGGGAGGGCAACCTGCGCCTCGTCGAGGCGCACATGTCCAACCTCCGCCGCAAGTTGACGGCGGCCGGGCTGCAGAGCCCGGAGATCAAGACCGTGCGCGGAGTGGGCTACCGACTGGTGGCCTGACCGGCACCTGCTGCATCCGCTTCAGCAGGCCGGGCCGCGCCGGCGGGCGGCGAGGCGGCCGGCCGCGGCGTCGGCGGCCTGCTCGAGCACGTCCGCGGCCGTGCCGGCGGACAGCGCGGCCACGGACCGGCGCCGCCGATCGGCCTGGGCGCGACGGCGGTCCCGGGTGCCGCGCGGCTCGCCGCGGTCCCCGTGGACGGCGCCCGGGGGCAGGCGGCGGTCGGCGACCCGGCGGTCGACGCCGGCCAGCCCGGCGAGCTCGGTGATCCGGGAGTGCGCCAGGACACCGCGGCGGGCGTCGGCGGCGATGGCCCGGCAGACGTCGGCGACGTCGGGGTGACCCAGCTGGCCCGACGTCCCGGCCAGGGTGAAGGCTGCGTCGGCGAGGGCCTGCGGGTCGCCGGTCCGGGCGCCGTGGTCGATGGCGGAGACGCGGCCGGGCAGGGCCGCTTCGTACATCGCCTGCAGCCGCTCGGCCAGCTCGTCGTCCAGGTCGGCGTCGTGCAGGTCGTCGGCGTCGACCAGCGCGGTCGGTGCCGCGGCGCTGCGGCGGGCGAGGAGGTCCAGCAGCAGCCGGGCGTCCACCGGGGCGGCCAGGCAGGCGAGGGCGCCGGCGGCCGCGGCCGCGGCGCGCACCTGGGCGGTGGGCCCGGGGGTGACGACCAGGAAGCGGGCGGTGCTGCCGGCGGTGCGCAGCTCGGTCAGCAGGGCGGCGCCGGAGGGGGCGCCCAGGACGGTGGCGGCGGTGACGACCAGGTCCACGGCGAGCGAGGCGCTCAGCCAGCGGGCGTCCTCGGCGTCGCCGGCCTCGTGGACTCCCCAGCCGGCCAGCTCCAGCAGGCCGGTCACCTGGGCTCGTGCGGCGGGGGACTCGTCGATCACCAGGGCGGTCAGCACGTCAGGGCTCCTGTCAGGACGGTCGTGGAGGTCCAGCCGTAGCTGGTGAGGGTGGTGAGGCGGACCCGGGCGCCCTCGGCGAGGGCCGCGTCCTCGCTCTGCGAGACGCTGGTCGTCGTCGCCGGGACGGTGCCGATCGGGTAGGTGGTCCCGTCGGCGAGCACCGCGGTGACCTGGTAACCGGTGACGCCCCCGGTCGGGCTGGCCTGCCAGCTGACCGTGGCGTGCATCGTGCGGGTCGGGTACCAGCCGGACGAGGTGGTGGTGCAGCGGGTCCCGGCGGTCGAGAGCTCGCCCGGCGGGGCGACGGTGACGGTGGCGGCGGTGACCGGCAGCGCGGTGCGCGCGGTGAACGCGGCCTGGGCGGCGGTGGCGTCCAGCCCGAGGACGGTGGCGCCGGTGACGGCGACCAGCAGGGCGCGGCTGCGGAGGCGGCTCACTCGTCGTCGCCCTCGGTGCGCCGGTCCGCGGGTTGCGCGGCCGGGGTGGTGGGGCGCCAGATGGACAGCAGCAGCCAGCCGGCCAGCAGGGCCGGGGCGCCGTAGACGAGCGCCTGGCTCAGCACGGGGGAGCGGAGGGCCTGGATGACGTGGCCGAGCCCGGGGACGACCGCCCGGACCTGGTAGGCGGTGTCGCCCTGCAGCTGGGCCGTCCAGGGGTCGGCTGCGGAGTTGGCGTCGCCCTTGGTCTGCACGGTGACGGTGCCGTCGGCGGCGGTCTCCACACCGGTGACACGGTGGGTGACGAGGTGGTGGTCGTCGATCGGGATGTGGTAGGCGATGATCATGCCCTCGGTGACCTCGGCCACCGGCAGCGGCGTGACGATCTCGACGTCCCCGACGTCGATCGTGCCGGTCATGCTCCCGGTCAGCATCGTCATCGTCCGGTAGCCGAGCACGTGCGGCCCGACGGCCAGCAGGCCGAAGGCCAGGACGGCGAGGGTGACGACCAGGCGGACCGTCCAGCGGAGGACCAGGGCGACCGCGCGCTTCCCGAGGCCGGCGGTGAGCCGCGGCATCCCGGTGAGCTGCTGCGCCGGGCGGAACGCGAGGGCGAAGTCCGGAGCGAGTGCGGTGGTCATGCCAGGTCCTCTCGGGGGTCGTCAGGCGGGGGTGGCGGTGATCGGGGCCGCAGGTCAGCGGTTGGTGCCGGTCTTCTGGGTGCCGGTGAAGACGAGGGAGAGGGCGCTGCTCTTGCCCTGGAACTCGTTGCCGGCGTCCGTGGGGAGGGCGAGGGTGACCAGCAGGTTGTCCGTCTTGCCGGCGGTCAGGCTGGTCAGGTTGGTCAGCGTGGCCGCGTCCGTGGCGGCCACCGGGGCGAGCACGGAGCTGGTGGCGCCGGCGCAGGTGAAGGTCTTGTCGGCGGCGGCGGCCCAGGCGGTGCTGCAGGAGTCGATGGCCAGCTTCAGGCCGTTGACCTTGTCGGTGTCCAGCACGCTCGAGGTCGTGGCGGTCACCTGGAGGCCGATCGCCGCCATGTCCAGGTCGCCGCTGTTGACGAGGTTGAACCGGGTCGCCACCGAGTCGCCGGGCACCAGGTTCGCGCCGGAGATGCTCAGCGTGGGGGTGAACCCGGCCAGGTCCAGCGACAGGGTGCCGGAGGTGACCGAGGCGGCCAGCGGGGTCGTGCTGTCGGTGAAGGAACCGAAGGTGCCCATGCCGGCGACGGCGGCAGCGGCGCCGATGACGCCCAGCGAGCCGAGGAGCTTGCGGGCGTTGCGGCTGCGGGTGGTGGTGGTGGCGGTCATGGCTGCGTCTCCTCTGGCGTCCGGTGTCGGCGGGTGCTCCCGGCGACAGACATGACTCTGGAGGTCGATCCGCAGGCCACCCGCCAGCGATCCGCAAGAAAGCCGCAAGATGGAGGACCCCCTCGCCCCGGCCTCCTCCTGGGTACCGCCGCGAACTCGCGAGGGGTGGGGAGGAGGGAGCCGGGCCGGGCGCTAGAGCGGGAGGGCGAGGGTGAACGTCGTGCCGCGGCCCTCGGCGCTCTCGACGTCCAGGGTGCCGCCGTGCGCGGTGGTGATCGCCTTGGTGATCGTCAGGCCCAGCCCGACCCCCGGGACGGCGTTGCGCCGGGCGGTGGAGGCGCGGAAGAAGCTGGTGAACAGCTTCCCCTGCTCCCCGGTGGGGATGCCGATGCCGGTGTCGCTGACCGACAGCAGTGCCACCGGTGAGCAGCCGGGGGCGGCCGCGTCGACGGGCGTGCCGTCGGCGTCCTGCCAGGCCCGCCGCAGCCGCAGGGTGACCTGCCCGCCGGAGGGGGTGAACTTGACCGCGTTGGAGACCAGGTTGTCGCAGGCCTGCCCGAGCCGGAGCGCGTCACCGCGGGCGACCAGCCCGTCGGCGGGCACGTCGACCAGCACGGTGACCCCACGGGCGGCGGCGGTGACCCCGGCGGTGTCCTCCGCGGCGCGCACGATCCCGGCCAGGTCGACGTCCTCGGGGGTGAGGGTGAGCCGGCCGGCGTCCACCTGGGCGGTGAACAGCAGGTCACCGACCAGCCGCAGCAGCCGCTGGGCGTTGCGCTCGACGATGCCGAGGTACTGGCGGTGCTCGTCGGCGAGCGGTTGGTCCTCGTCGTCCAGGACCAGCTCGAGGTAGCCCAGCACGGAGGCCAGCGGGGTGCGCAGCTCGTGGGAGATGAGGCTGACGAACTGGTCCTTGAGCCGTTCGGTGGCGCGGGCCTCGGTCATGTCGGTGCCAACGAAGTTCCAGCCGGCCTGCTCGCCCTCGTCGTCGGTGCGCGGGGTGATCGCGACCGACACGGTCAGCCGGCGGCCGTCGGCGGTCAGGTACGTCCAGTCCCGGACGTCGCTGCCGTGCTCCCGGGCGGTGCGCACCAGCGCGGCGAACCGGGCGGTGGGTGGGGCGTGCTCCCCGTCGTCGGCGCCGGCCTCGGCGTCGAGCTCCTCGGGGGCGTGGAAGTCGGTGATCGCCCGGGCCCGCACGACGTCGGCGCGCGGGAGCCCGAGCATCCGCTCGGCGCCGGGGTTCCACACCCGGACCAGCCCGTCGCGGTCGGTGCCGATGATCGACTGCTCGGTGACGGCGTCGATGACGCTGGTCATCGTCTGGGCGCGCGCCCGCATCATGCGGGTGGCGACCTCGAGGTCCTCGGCGGTCGACCGGCCGCGGGTGACCAGGCTCAGGCGCTGGGCCTCCAGCTCCTCGGCCGCGGTCAGCAGCCGGTGCAGGCGCCGGGCGAGCTCGCCCGCGGACACCAGCGCCGCGGCCGCGCCGAGGACGGCGAGGGGCAGCGGCGGCCCGGTGAGCAGCAGGGCGACGCCGGCGACGGCCAGCACCGCGAGCAGGGAGGGCGCTCCCCGGCGGTGGCCGGCCCGGGCGGGCGGGGGGCCGGGCACCGGCGTGGGAGGCCGGTCGACCAGCGCGGTCATGCCGCGTCCCGGGCGGTCAGCAGCCGGACCTGGGCGACCAGGCCGGCGACGGTGAAGGGCTTGGGGAGGTAGGCGTCGGCACCGGCGGCCAGACCGCGGGCGACGTCGTCGGGGGAGGCGCCGGCCGACAGCAGCAGGACCCGGCACCCGGCGGTGCCCGGCTCGGCGCGCAGGGCGGTGCAGACCTCCAGGCCGGTGGCCTCGGGCATCGAGACGTCGAGCACGACCAGGTCGGGCAGCTCGGCCCGGGCGGTGGCGAGGGCCTGGGCGCCGTCGGCGACCGCGGCGACGACCGAGCACCCGGCCCGGCGGACGGCCAGGGTGACCAGCAGGCGGATGTCCTCCTCGTCGTCGGCCACCAGCACGCGCGCGAGTGCGTCCACGGGGCGTCCTCCTCCTGCTCGTGGCGTCGCCGTCCCGGTCGGGGACGGGGTCCGTCCCGTCGGGGAACGGCGGGCGACGGCCGGAGCTGGAGCGGGCCCGGGGGAGCGGTCACCCGGAAGAGGTCAGGGACAGGTGCGCGGACGACCCTGTCGCGCTCGCCGGCCGGGACGGGCGTCCCGGCCACCGAGCGCGACAGGAACCGGGGGAGATCCGCACGTGCACCTGGGCGGGGTGCTGGTCACCGGCGTGCTGCGCGGCCCACCGCGGCCCCAGCCCATCGGAGGGTGCGTGGGGGACGGCGCCGGTCCTGCCCGGCGCGGGGTGCCGCCGGACCACCCGCGGCCCAGGCGGCGGTCACGTCAGTAGCCCGTCGCGTCCCCTGCGGTCGCCGAGGTGGCGGTGGCGGCGGCCAGGTGGTCCTTGGCCGCCTGCTCCAGGTGCGTCAGGTCCGAGGACACGGTGGCGAAGGTGTAGCCCTCGGCCAGCCGCTGCGCCGCCTGCGCGCCGGCGGCGGTGTGGATGCCGGCGGCGACCCCGGCGGCCGCCGCGGCCTCGCGCACGGTCACCAGCGCGGCCTCGAACTCCTCGGCCACCGCCGGGTCGTTGGGGAACGCGCCGCCCACGGCGATGCACAGGTCCGAGGGGCCGACGTAGACGCCGTCCAGCCCCGGGGTCGCGCAGATCGCGGCGACGTTGGCCAGGCCCTCGGGGGTCTCGATCATGGCGAACACCAGGGTGGTGTCGTTGCTGTCGGCCGGCTTCGGGCCGACCCGCAGGGCCGAACGCATCGGGCCGTAGCTGCGCCGGCCCAGCGGCGGGTACTTGGCGCTGGCCACCGCGGCGGCGGCCTGGGCGGCGTCGTCCACCAGCGGGACGATCACCCCGCTCGCGCCGGCGTCCAGCGCCTTGCCGATGTAGGTCGGGTCGTTGGCCTCCACGCGCACCCACGGCACCGCGGCGCCGCCGGCGTCGATGGCGGTGATCCCGCGCAGCATGCCCTCGTAGGAGAACAGCCCGTGCTGGGCGTCGAGGGCCACGTAGTCGTAGCCGCTGCGGGCGATGCGCTCGGTCGAGACGGGGGAGTCGAGGGTGATCCAGTAGCCCAGGACGCGCTCACGGGCGCGGATGCGGGCGGCGAGCTCGGTGTGGCGGGACAACGGGTCTCCAGACGTCGGGGTGCGGATGGGTCAGCGGTTGTAGGCGGGCATCGGCCCGCGCAGGGCTGCACCGACCTCGTCGCAGGCGGCGACGACGTCGGCGGGGAGCGGTCCGGCGGCGGCGGCGGCGACGTTCTGCTGCAGCTGGGTGACCTTCGACCCGCCGAGCAGCAGTGCGCCCACGTCGGGCGACCCCAGCAGCCAGCGCAGCGACAGCTCGGCCAGCGGCAGCCCGGCGCCCTCGGCGATCGTCGCCAGCCGGGCGACGGCGTCGAACAGCTCGGGGGTCCAGTAGCGCTCCCGGTACATCGCGGCCAGCCGGGAGTCGCCGAACCGGCCGCTGGTCGCGCCCTCGGTGAGGCTGTGCCGGCCGGTGAGCAGGCCACCGCCGAGGGGGTTGTAGACCATCGTGAGCAGCCCGGTCGTGCGGGCGAACTCCAGGTACTCCTCCTCGACCCGGCGGGCGAGCAGGTTGTACAGCTGCTGGGCCACGACCGGCCGGGGGCAGCCGACGGCGTCGGCTGCGGCGTTCAGCTCGGCGATCTGCCAGGCGGCGAAGTTGGAGACGCCGAGCGCGCCCACCTCACCCCGGTCCATCGCCTCCTTGACCGCGGTCAGCGTCTCGGTCACCGGGGTCCGGCGGTCGGGCTGGTGCAGGTAGAACAGGTCGACCCGGTCGACCTGCAGGCGGCGCAGCGAGCCCTCCAGCGCCGCGCGCAGCCCGGCGGCCGACAGCGGCGCTGCGTCCCCGGCGTCGGCGTGCGGCATGCCGGCCTTGGTGGCCAGCGCGACGCGGTCGCGGCGGGTGGCCAGCAGCGGACCGAGGATCTCCTCGCTGGCCCCGCCGGCGTAGCCGTTGGCGGTGTCGAGCCCGGTGACGCCGTGCTCCAGCGCGGCGTCGAGCATCGCCGCCGAGCCCGCGGCGTCGACGGTGTCGCCGAAGGTCATCGTGCCCAGCACCAGCCGGGACAGCGGCACCGGCGCACCGGGCAGCTGCAGGGGGGCGGTCACGCGGACGCCCCCTGCAGCTGGCGGACGACGTCGCGCGGCTTGCGACCGCGCATGGCCGTGGGGTCCAGCGCCGCCCGGCGCAGCGCCCGGGTGTACTCCTGGGTGGGGGCGCGCAGCACGTCGGCGGTGGCACCGGACTCCACGATCTGCCCGGCCCGCATCACCACGATCCGCTGGCTGATCTGGCGCACCACCCCGAGGTTGTGCGAGATGAACAGGTAGGTCAGCCCGCGCTCGGCCTGCAGCTCGGTGAGCAGGTCGAGCACCTGGGCCTGCACGCTGACGTCCAGGGCGCTGGTCGCCTCGTCGCAGACCAGCAGCTCGGGGCTGGTGGCCAGCGCCCGGGCGATGCCGATCCGCTGCCGCTGACCGCCGGAGAACTCCCCGGGTCGCCGGTGCAGCGCACTCGTGGGCAGCCCGACGGAGTCGAGCAGCCGGGCGGCCTCCTTCGACCGCTCGCTGCGGGACCGGTCCCGCAGCGGCTCGGCGACGATCTGCTCGGCGGTCAGGTGCGGGTCCAGCGAGCCGTACGGGTCCTGGAAGACCATCTGCACCTTGCGGCGCAGCGGTCGGAGCCTGCGCTCGGGCAGCTGCGCGATGTCGGTGCCGTCCAGCACGATCCGACCGGAGGTGGGGGTGAGCAACCGGACGAGCGCGCGGGCGATCGTCGACTTGCCGCAGCCGGACTCGCCGACGACGGCGAGGGTCGTCCCGCGCTCGACGGTGAAGCTCACCCGGTCCACGGCCCGGAAGGCGCCGTAGTCGACGACCAGGTCCTCGACGCTGAGCAGGGGCTGGCTCATCGGGTGCCTCCGGGGCTGGCCTCGTGGACGACGGCGGTGGCGCCGGCGGGGGACGGTGCGGTGGGGGTGTCCATCGGGCCCAGCTGCGGGACGGCGGCCAGCAGCCGGCGGGTGTAATCCTCGCGGGGCGCGTCCACGACCTGCTCGGCCTCGCCGGACTCGACGAACCGGCCACCGCGCATGACGTGGATCCGGTCGGACACCAGCCGGGCGACGCCCAGGTCGTGGGTGATCATCAGGATCCCGATGCCGGTGCGCTCCTGCAGCTCCATCAGCAGGTCGAGGATGCCGGCCTGCACGGTGACGTCGAGGGCGGAGGTCGGCTCGTCGGCGACCAGCAGCACGGGGTGGCCGGCCAGGGCGATCGCGATCAGGACGCGCTGCAGCATGCCCCCGGACAGCTGGTGCGGGTACTTGCGCAGCTGCTCGGCCGGCTGCGGGATCCGCACGGCCTCCAGCAGCTCGACCGCGCGCCGCTCCGCGGCCGCCTTCGAGTGCCCGGCCAGCCGGATGGCGCCCTTGAGCTGCGCGCCGACGGTGTGCACCGGGGACAGCGAGGTCATCGGGTCCTGCGGGATGAGGGAGACCATCCGGCCGCGGATCCGCCCGGCGGCGCTCCGGTCGGTCAGCAGGTCGACGCCGCCGACCTTCACCGAGCCCGACATCACCGCGAGGTCGTCGGGCAGCAGCTGCAGCACGCCCATCGCGGTCGTCGACTTGCCCGAGCCGGACTCGCCGATCAGGGTGACCGTCTCACCGCGCCGGATGACGAACGAGACGCCGTCCACGGCCCGGACGACGCCGGTGGCGGTGATCAGCTCCACCTGGAGGTCGGTGACCTCCAGGATCGGGACGGTGTCGTGCGGGATGGGGAAGACCACGGCTCAGGCCTCCTGCTTCTTGGCCCGGCGGGTGCGGTCGCGCAGACCGTCGCCGAGGAGGTTGACACCGACGACGAGCAGCACGATGAACAGGCCGGGGAGGGTGACCAGCCACCAGGAGGTGGTGATGTAGTCCTGGCCGTCGGAGATGATCCGGCCCCAGGTGGCGAACGGGCGCTCGGGACCCGCACCGAGGTAGGACAGCGCGCTCTCCAGCAGCACGGCCTGGGCCAGCAGCAGCAGGACGACGAGGGTGGACTGCCGGATGATGTTGGGGACGACGTGCCGGGCCAGCACCGCGACCCGGTTCAGGCCCAGCACGGTGGCGGCCGCCACGTAGGGCTTCTCGCGTTCCCGCAGCACCAGCGAGCGGGTGAGCCGGGCGACCTCGGGCCACTGGGCGATGGCGATCACCAGCGTGATCACCGGGATCGAGGGCCCGAAGAGGGCGACCACGAGCAGCAGCATGAGCAGCAGCGGCAGCGACATCTGCGCCTCGAGCAGCCGGCTGATCACCGCGTCCACCCAGCCGCCGAAGAAGCCCGCGACCGAACCGAGCACGATGCCGATCAGGCCGGAGACGATGATCGCCAGCACGCCGATCATCAGCGACGTCTGACCCCCGTGCAGCACCCGGGAGAGCAGGTCGCGGCCCAGCTGGTCGGTGCCGAAGAGGTGGCCGCCGGTGAAGGGGGCCAGCCGGCGCGCGCCGAGGTCCTGCGTGTCGGGATCGGGCAGCGGCAGGAGCGAGGCGAGCACCACGGGCACGACGACGACCAGCGTGCAGGCAGCGCCGGTCCAGGTCTTCACCCGGGCCCAGCGGGCCTGCCGCCGGGCACCGGACCGCCGCAGGTCGGCCGGGGTGACGGCGCTGGGCCGGTCCGGGGCCGCCGGGGCCGGCGCGGCCGCCGCTCCCGGGGTGAGGGTGGTCGTCATGCCGGCACCGCTTCCTGTGCTGTCTGGGCGCTGGGGGCCGTGGCCGGCGAGGCCGACCTGCCCGAGGTCTTGGTCAGCCGCACCCGCGGGTCCAGCAGCGGGTAGGCCAGGTCGATGAGCAGCTGGACGAGCACGGTGAGCGCGGCGGTGACCAGCACGGTCGCCTGGATCAGCGGGTAGTCGCGGGTCTCCAGCGCCCGCACCACCAGCGAGCCGACGCCGGGCCAGGCGAAGACGACCTCCACCACGACGACGCCGTTGAGCATCGCGGCGAACCGGGTGCCCAGCGCGGTCAGCACCGGGATGGCGGAGTTGGTCATGCCGTACCGCCAGGTCAGCCCGCGCTCGGGCACCCCGCGGGACCGGGCGACGGTCAGGAACGGCGAGGCCATGTTCGTGCTCATCTCGCGGGCGACCATCCGGCTGATCAGCGCGATCTGCAGGATCGCCACGGTCAGCGTGGGCAGCACCAGCCCGCCCCAGGTGGCGAACCCCGAGGCCGGGAAGACGGGCAGGACGACCGCGAACAGCGTGAGCAGCATGATGCCGCTCCAGAAGTCCGGCATCGACTGCCCGGCGATGGTGAACAGGTTGGCGCCGAACTCGCGGCCGGTGTGGACGTGCCGGGCCATCCAGACGCCGAGCGGGACCGCGACGACCGCGGTCACCAGAATGGCGGCGATCGCCAGCGTGAGGGTGTACGGCAACCGGTCGAGGACGACGTCCAGCGCGGGTGCCTGGAAGGAGAACGACGTGCCGAGGTCACCCCGGACGAGGTTCGCCAGGAACGTCCAGTACTGGCCCAGGATGGAGTCGTCCAGCCCGAACTGGCGCCGGATGCGGTCCAGCTCCTCGGTGGTCGCGGTGGGACCGGCGTAGGCGTACGCCGGGTCACCCGGGGCCAGCCGCAGGAGGACGAAGACGGTGGTGAGGGTGAGGAAGAGCGTGAGGACGCTCTGCCCGACCCGCTTGACCAGGTAGACGGCCATCGGTCAGCCCCTCAGCTCGGTTGCGGCCAGGACGTAGGAGTTGCTGGGGGAGAGCTCGAGGTCCTGCACCCGCTCGCGACGGGCGAGGACCGCGTTGGGGACGAACGCCCACAGGCACGGCCAGGTGTCCCAGGCGGCGTCCTGCGCCCGGGCGAGGAGGTCGTCCCGCCGGGCCGGGTCGACCTCGGTGCCGGCGGCGGTGATGAGCTGCTCGACCCCGGGGACCACGTACCCCTGGTAGGTGTCCCGGGTCAGCTCCTTCTCCGCGGTGCCGCCGTACATGCCCTGCAGGCTGGTCAGCGCCAGGCCCGTGGGGTTGCCGTAGCCGTTGCCCAGCACGTCCCAGTCGCCGCCCTTGCCCTGCCGCCAGGCCGAGATGTCGCCGCCGGGCTGGAACTGGTTGAGCTTGGTCCGGACGCCGACGTCGGCCAGCATCTGGGTGACGGCCTCCATCACCTGGGTGTCGCTGGCGAACTCGCCGGTCTCCCAGATGATCGTCAGCTCCAGGTCGCCGCTGAGCACGCCGTTGGCCTCGAGCATCTGCCGGGCCCGGCGCGGGTCGTGGGTGTAGGCGTGGTCGGACGTCGCCCCGGCCAGCGTGCCGGCGACCACGCCGGTGGCCGACTGCACCGAGCCGACCAGCACGTCCTCGGTCAGGGCCCGCTGGTCGATGGCGTAGGTGAGCGCCTCCCGCACCGCGGGGTTGGCCAGCGGGTGGTCGGCCGGCTTGCGGAAGTTGTAGAAGAGCTGGTTGGTGCGGGTGCCCGGGACCGACTCGACGAGGACGCCGGGCAGCCCGGCCAGCTGGTCGGCGGAGTCGGGGGAGATCGTGTCGATGACGTCGACCTCGCCCGAGCGCATCGACACCACCCGGCTGGACTCCTCGGGGATGAACCGCACCCGCACCTCGTCCACCACGGGAGCCGGCCCCCAGTACGCCTGGTTGCGCTGCAGCGTGTAGTCGCCGGTGCCGCGGTTGCTGCTGCTCACCACGTAGGGGCCGCTGCCGATGCCGTCCTGCAGCTCCGCCGCCTCGTTGGTGGCCGCCGGGGTGATGAGGATGTTCGCCATCAGGTAGTCCAGCACCGGGAAGGGCCGCTGGGTGTCGAGGGTGAAGGTGCGGTCGTCGACCGTGCCGACCGTCGGCCACTCGGGGAAGAAGCCGGCCAGGAACGACCCCTGCACCTGCTGGTACATCTCCAGCGCCGTCCGGACGTCGTCCACCGTGACCGGGCTGCCGTCGGAGTAGCGCACCCCGTCGCGCAGCCGCACCGTCCACCGGGTGTCGCCGGTGAGCTCGAAGCTCTCGGCCAGCACGAGTTCCGGGCTCAGGTCCGGGCCGATCCGGGTCAGCCCCTGCCGGACCGCCCGCTGCACGGTGACGGCGGCGTCGAACTGGTTCAGCTTGTTGTCCAGGCTGACCAGCGAGCGGTTGAGCGCCAGGGTCATCGTCCCCGGTCCGGCGGCGCCGGTGGGGCCGGCGCAGGCGGACAGGGTCGGGCCGAGCGCAAGTGCGGCGCCCACGGCGCCGCCCAGCCGGAAGAAGGAGCGGCGCGAGAGCTCTCGGCCGGGCCTCACTGCGGTCATCGTCGACCTCTCACCTCGTCGGCCGGCGGGCTGCCGGCATGTTGCGTAGGTCACCGTACAGCCGTGCGCGTTTCGCGCAAGGGGCTAGCGCGGTCTGCGCATGATGTGTCACGCTGCACAGAGTTCGACGGGTACGGGGAGACTCGTGCACCGAGCAGCGCACCCGTCGACGACGTGGTTCGACGACGTGGTCCGATGACGATCCGACCGGGACAGGGGGCCATCGTGACCGCACCGGCGGCCACCTTGCTCGTACTGGCCGACGACCTCTCCGGAGCCGCCGAGACGGCTGCCCTGCTCAGTCCTCGCACCGGTACCGCGCACCTCGTGCTGGCCGGCCCGGGCGCGGTGGACGCCTCCGGCGCCCGGGCGTCGGCCGAGGTCACCGTCGTCGACCTGGACACCCGGCACAGCGACGCCGGGACAACCGTCGCCGCGCTGCGCGACGCGGTGGCCGCGGCGCCGGGCGCCACCGTCCTGGTCAAGCTGGACTCCCTGCTGCGCGGCCCGGTGGCCGCGGCCGTCGGGGCCGTCGGTCCGGTGGTCGTCGCGACCGCCCTCCCCGCCCTGGGCCGGGTCGTCCGCGACGGCGTCCCGGTCGTGGCCGGTGGCCCGCTGGCCGCCACCCCTGCCTGGGCGACCGAGGGTCGCCGGGCACCGTCCTCGCTGGCCGAGGCGCTGGCCCCGCTGCCGGTCGAGGTCGTCCCGCTCGCCGGCGTGCGCTCGGCGCGGCTGCCGGCCCTGCTGCAGGCCGCCCTGGTGGCGGGCCTGGTCCCGGTGTGCGACGCGGAGTCCGACACCGACCTGGACGCGGTGGTCGCGGCCGTCGCCGTGCTGCCGGGGGTGGCGCTGGCCGGCTCGGCCGGGCTGGCCGCAGCGGTCGGCCGTCGGCTGGGCCACGGGCCCCTCGCCGGCACGCCTGCCCCCGGTCGGGGTGCGGCTGGCCGGGGCGGGCCGGGCCCGCTGTTCGTCGTGGGCACGGCGGAGACGGTCGCGGTCGAGCAGATCGCCGGGCTGCGCGCTGCCGGGGTGCCCGACCTGCTGGCGCCGGTGCCCGCCCTGCTGGCCGGCGTCCCGGACCCGGCGCTGGTCCGTCTCGTCGCCGACGCGGTCGCGCGCGGCCCGGTCGTGCTCCGCCCGGACCCGGCCGCCGGGGTCGTCCCCGGCGCCGCGCGGCACCTCTCCGCCGGGTTGGCGCGGCTGGCGGCCGCGGCGCTGGCCGTCGTGCCCGGGAGCGGCGTCGACGTGGCACTCACCGGCGGGGAGACCGCCCGCCGGGTGCTCGACGAGCTCCGGGTGCGCACCCTGGTCCCCCGGTCGGTGGTCCACCACGGCGCGGTGGTCTGCACCGCCGAGGACGGCCGCTCCGTCGTCACCCGCCCCGGCAGCTTCGGCGGCCCCGGTTCCCTGCTCGCGATCCTCGCCGCCCTCACCGGTGAGGACGCCAACCCATCCACCGATCACCACCCCGTCGCCTCCGGCGGCACGACGGAAGGCCCGCACATGAGCACCCTCACCTCCCCGACCGACCCCGCGGTCGACGGCGGCCCGACGCCGTTCATCGCCGTCACGATGGGCGACGGCGCCGGCGTCGGACCGGAGGTGGTCGTCGGTGCGCTGGTCGACCCGGCCTCCACCGCCCGCTGCCGCCCGGTGGTGATCGGCGACGCCGCCCGGCTCCGCGCGGCCGCCGGGATCCTGGGCCTGGACGTCGAGATCGCCGTCGTCGAGCACGTCGCCGACGCGGTGTTCAGCCCCGGCCGGATCAACGTGATCGACCTGGGGCTGCTGCCGGCCGACCTGCCCTGGGGGCAGCTGTCACCGGTGGCCGGGCACGCGGCCTACGAGTACATCCGGGTCGCCGCCGAGCTGGCCATGGCGGGGGAGGTGCAGGGCATCTGCACCGCACCGCTGAACAAGGAGGCGCTGCACGCCGCCGGGCACGTCTACCCCGGCCACACCGAGCTGCTGGCGCACTTCTGCGGCATCGACGAGGTGTCCATGATGCTGAGCTCACCGCGCATCCGGGTCATCCACGTGACCACGCACCTGGGCCTGATCGACGCGATCAACCGGATCGAGCCCGGCCTGGTCGAGCGCACCGTGCGCCGCGGGCACGACGCGCTGGTGCGGGCGGGCATCCCGAACCCCCGGATCAGCGTGTGCGGCATCAACCCGCACGCCGGGGAGAACGGGCTCTTCGGGTACGGCGAGGAGGAGGAGAAGATCGTCCCGGCGATCGAGCGGCTGCAGGCCGACGGCATCGACGTCCGCGGCCCGCTCCCCGCGGACACCGCCTTCTTCGTCGCCGGCCGCGGCGACTACGACCTGGTGGTGGCGATGTACCACGACCAGGGCCACGGGCCGGTCAAGGTGCTGGGCATCGAGGCCGGGGTGAACATCACCGTCGGGCTGCCCGTCATCCGGACCTCGGTCGACCACGGCACGGCCTTCGACATCGCCGGCACCGGGAAGGTCGAGATCGGCAGCATGATCGAGGCACTGCGGCAAGCTGCGCAGATGTCCCCGCGCCCGGCGGCCTGACCGCCGGAGCGCCGCGCACCGCCACCGACAGGAGACGCCGTGCAGCCCGAGCACCGTCCACCGATCGAGACCAGCGGCGGGTCCAGCCGCCGGTCGGGCTCCCGGCACCGCCGCGAGGAGATCGTCCGGCTGGCCACCTCCAGCGGCCTGGCCTCGGTGGAGGAGCTGGCGGCGGTCTTCGAGGTGACGGCCTCCACCATCCGGCGGGACCTCGCCCAGCTGACGGCGGAGGGCCGGCTCGCGCGCACCTACGGCGGGGCGATGGCACTGCTGGCCCACGCGGAGCCCTCGTTGCGCCAGCGCATCGGCGAGGCCTTCGAGGCCAAGCGGGGGATCGCCCGCTGGGCGGCCCGGCAGGTCGTCGCCGGGGAGACGGTGCTCCTGGACGCCGGGTCCACGGTGGGGGCGCTGGCGCACGAGCTGCGCTGGACGACGCCGTTGACGGTCGCCACCACCGGGCTGACCAGCCTGCAGGCGCTGGCCGACGCCGAGGACGTGCACGTCGAGTGCCTGGGCGGGACGCTGCGGCACCTCTCCCAGGGGTTCGTCGGTCCGCTGGCCGAGGCGGCCCTGGAGCGGATGACGTTCGACCGGGTCTTCCTGGGTGCGGACAGCGTCACCGCCGACCGGGGCATCTGCGAGGCGGAGCTGGAGCAGACCCGGCTCAAGGAGCTGATGGCCCGGCAGGCGCAGCGGGCCTACGTGCTGGCGCACGCCGCCAAGCTCGGCCGCCGTCCGTTCCACGCCTGGGCTCAGCTGCCCGACGGCTGGACCCTGGTCACCGACGAGGGGGCCGAGGCGGGAGCGGTCGCGCCGTTCCTGGCAGCCGGCATCGAGGTGGTGGTCGTCGATGCCGACGGCGATGCGCACGACCAGGGGGGAGAGCGGCCGTCCGGCTGAGCGGAGCGGTGACCCCCGGACACACGTCGGGCCCCGGTGCACTCGCACCGGGGCCCGACGTGAACTGCGGGGTGGGTCAGGAGGAAGCGTGACCCTGCACGGTCTGCTTGGCGCCCTGGGCGGAGCCCTGGACGTCCTTGGCCGCGGACTGGCCGTCGGCCTTGACCGTCTGGACCCCGTCCTGCGCGGTCTCCTTGACCGACTGCACGGCGTCCTGCGCGGCGGGCTTCAGGTTGTCGCCGACCTCCTGCGCCATGCTCTTGGCCTGGTCGATCAGCGGCTGGGAGTGGTCCTTGACCGCCGACTCCGCCTGCGAGGCCAGCTGCTTCTCCTTCTCGCTGGTGGGCAGGAGGGAGGAGACGAGCCAGCCGACACCGAAGGCGATCAGCCCGGCGGCCAGGGGGTTGCCCTGGGCCTGGTTCTTAAGCTGGCCGGGGGCCTGCTGCACGGCGCCCATGGCGTCGTTGGCGGCACCCTGCACCGAACCGGCGGCGTCGTGCATGCTGCCGGCCGCGTTGTGGGCTGCCCCGCCGGCGTGGTTGCCGGTGTCGTGGGCCGCGCCGAAGACGCGGTCCTTCAGACCGGAAGCCGTGGTCTTGGCCTTGCCCACGCGACGGTCGACGACCCGTGAGGGGTTGACCTTCTCGTTGAGGGCGTCGACCTCGTAGCTGAGGTTGGCGCGGGTCTCCTCGATCTGGCGACGGATGACGTCCGGGTCACTGCTGGTCATGTCGGTCTCCTGTCCGGTCAGTTGGGCTTGAGGGCGCCGGGGACCTGCTGGAGGGTCTCCACGGTCTGCTCGGGCTTGGGGTTGATGTGCTTGAGCCCCGAGAAGTCGATCGTCTTGAGGGCCTTGCGACCCATCGAGGCGAGGACGGCGGCGATGACCACCCAGAGGACGGTCACGATGAGCGCGGCGAGGCCCGCGTCCATGACGTTCTCCAGCAGCCACCAGATCGCGCAGCTGAGGAAGACGAGGACCATCAGGCCGGCCACGGCGGCGCCGACGAGCATGCCGACGCCCTTGCCCGCCTTGCTCGCCTGCCCCTTGACCTCTTCGGTGGCCTTGTTCGCATCGGCCCGGAGCTCGGCCTTGGCGAGCGCGAGCTCCAGCCGCATGAGCTCGGAGAAGTCCTGCGTCACCCCACCGATGAGGTGGCCCACCGAGGTGCCCTCGACGTCAGGGTGCCCGTCGGCGGTCATCGGCTGCTCGTCGTCCGGGTACCGGGCCTGGTTGTCCGTCGGCACGTAGCCGGTGGCGCCGCTCTGGCCGTAGCCGGTACCCGGCTGGCCGTAGGGCGAGGCGCCCCCGCCCACGCCGCTCGGGTGGCTCACAGCTGGCCCTGCCGCGGCGAGCGGGACGGGTCGTCGAAACCGCCGACGCCCTGGGTGCCGGTGGTGCCGGCCGTGCCGTACGGCGGCGGCGGGACGCTGCCCGCGCTGCCGGTCGTGGCGTAGCCGCTGTCGGCGTAGCCGGTGGCGGTGGTCTCCGCGGCGTAGTTCGTGGTGCCGGCAGTCCCGCGGGACTGGGTGGCCGGCAGCTGCGTGGTGCCGCTGTTGCCGGGGCCGTTGTCCTTGTGGGCGGCGACCACGCCGGTGGTCAGGCGACCGGCGAGGATCCCGGCGACAGCGGCGCCGAAGATGAAGGCACCCGGGCGGCGGCGGGCGAAGGCCTTGGCCTCGACGAGCAGGTCGCCGGGCTCGCGGGACTGCAGCCAGTCGGCGATCTCCTCGACCTTGTCCCCGGCCTGGCGGACCAGGTCGGCGGCGGGACCGGAGGGGGCCTCCCCGCCCTGCACCATGGTGCGCAGCTGCTGGGCGATCTCGGTCAGACCCTCGCTGGCCTTCAGCTGGCCGTTGCGGGCCTGGTCCTGGACCTGCGTGGTGATCTGCGAGCGGCCCTGGTTGATCAGGTCCTGCGCCTGGCGCTTGGTCTCCTGGGTGACCTGCTTCGCCTGGTCGGTGGCGGTCGAGGCGACCTGGCTGCCGGCGGAGGCGGCGCTCGAGGCGACGTTGCCGGCCTGGTCCTTGGCGACGTCCTTGGTGGACGGGCTGCCGCTGCCCGGGGTGCTGGACACGTTCGTGGCGCCACTCTGGGCAGAAGGCGTCGGGGTGTCGATGGAGTGCGTCATCGTTCCTCCTCGTCGTGCATGGGCGTTCGTGGACTGTGCAGAACTGGGCATCGGTGCCCGGTGGTCCACCGGCCGCTCCAGGGCATGCCCCATTGCCGGCCCGAAAGGGCCGGATGCAGCTGGAGCGGGACGGCGCTGACCCCGCGAGGTTCCGCGGCGCCGACACTGGGGTTCCACCGTGGCCTCGGTGGGACGCCGTTCCGTTGGAGTCGGGTGTACCCGGCCGTCGCTACGGCGTAAACGGCGAGTTCGATCTTTCCCGGTGACGATCGTGCTCCCGCGATGACGATCGTGTTCCCGGGGGCGCACGGCGGGCGGGTAACCTGCCGACGAAGGCAAGGCTTGCCTTCGGAACCAGGAGGTCCCGTGAGCAGTTCGACCAGGAACGGTCCGCGTCGTCCCCGGGTGGCCCGGGTCGGCGAGGTGCTCCGCACCTCCCGCCTGACGCCGCACATGATCCGGGTCGTCCTGGGCGGTGCGGGGCTGGACGGCTTCCCGGTGGGGGAGTTCACCGACCACTACGTCAAGCTGCTCTTCCCGCCGCCGGGGGCCGGCTACGGCATCCCGTTCGACGTCGAGCAGCTGCGCGCCGAGCTGCCGCCGGAGCAGTGGCCGGTGACCCGCACCTACACGGTGCGCGCCTGGGACGCCGCGGCCGGGGAGCTGACGATCGACTTCGTGCACCACGGCGACACCGGGCTGGCCGGGCCGTGGGCCGCAGCCGCGCAGCCGGGCGACCTCATCCAGTTCTTCGGTCCGGGCGGCGCCTACGCGCCCAGCCCGGACGCGGACTGGCACCTGCTCGCCGGTGATGAGAGCGCGCTCCCGGCCATCGGTGCGGCGCTGACCCGGCTGCCCGTCGGCGCCCCGGCGCTCGTGGTCGTCGAGGTGGCCGACCGGGCGGAGGAGCAGCCCGACCTCGACCTGCCCGAGGGCGTGGGCATCGTGTGGGTGCACCGCGGGCCCGCACCGGTGGGGCAGTCGCTGGTCGCCGCCGTCCGGGCCGCGACGCTGCCCGACGGCACCGGGCACGTGTTCGTGCACGGCGAGGCCGGGCTGGTCCGGGAACTGCGGCTGCACCTGCGGGCCGAGCGCGGGCTCGACCCGGCGTTCACCTCGATCTCGGGCTACTGGCGGCAGGGCCGCACCGAGGATCGCTGGCAGGCCGAGAAGCCGGAGTGGAACGCCGAGGTCGAGGCGGCCGAGCAGGCGCTCGCGGCCGGCTGACCGGCCGCGGGTGCCCGCCGGCTCACATGTCGCGGTAGCGCTCCGCGGCGGCGGTGGCCGCCCGCAGGCCGTCCGCGTCCAGGCGGCCGCCGTAGCCGGGGGTGTCCCGCTGGATCCGCCAGCCCTCGGCCAGCGGACCGAGGTCGACGGTGTCGTAGCCGATCGCGTCGATGAAGGCGGTCACCTGCGCCTTGGCCGCCGCGTCGTCCCCGGCGACCGCGAGCGCGCGGCGGTGCGGGGTGCCGGCGGGGGCGCCGTGGGCGGTGATGTCGGCGGCGCCGATGTGGTTGAAGGCCTTGACCACCCGCGAGGTGGGCAGGTGGGCCTGCAGCAGTTCCGCCGTCGTCGTGGTCTCGTCGTCGAGCTCGGCGATCTGGCCGTCGCGCTGCGGGTAGTAGTTGTTCGTGTCGATCACGACCTTGCCGGCCAGCGGCTCGACCGGGACGTCGGGCACGGCCGTGAGCGGGATGGTGACCACCGCGAGGTCGGCGGCGGCGGCCGCGCCGGCGGAGGTGTCGGCGCGCACCTGACCCCGCCGTCCGGGTCGCTGCTCGAGGGCGGCCACCAGGTCGGTGAGCGTCTCCGGCCCGCGGGAGTTGCTGATCACGACGTCGTGACCGGCGTCGAGGGCTGCCTGGGCGAGCGCGGTGCCGATGTGGCCGGCGCCGATGATGCCGAGAGTCGTCATGCCGGGCGACTACCCCGCCCGGCGCCCGGCGGACACCTCAGCCCAGGTCGTCGGTGGCGAAGGTGTCGCACTGGCTCGGGTCGCCGGTGGAGTAGCCGGTGCTGAACCACCGCTGCCGCTGCTCCGAGGAGCCGTGCGTGACGGACTCCTCGTCGACGGTGCCCCCACCCAGGTTCTCCTGGATGAAGTCGTCGCCGATGCGCCCGGCGGTGTCCAGGGCGCGGTCGATGTCGTCGTCGGTGATGTCGACGATGAGCGGCTGGCCCGTCTCGTCGGGCACCGTCTCGGCGTGGTCGGCCCAGGTGCCGGCGAAGCAGTCGGCCTGCAGCTCCAGCCGGACGCTGCCGCTGGTCGGGCCGGCGTCGCCCGGCTGCACCTGCGCGTTGATGCCCAGCAGGTTCTGCACGTGGTGGCCGTACTCGTGGGCGAGCACGTAGGCGTTGACGAACGCGCCACCCTCGGCGCCGAACCGGGTCTGCAGGTCGTCGAAGAAGGTCAGGTCGATGTAGACCAGCGCGTCGCCGGGGCAGTAGAACGGGCCGGTGCCGCTGGTGGCCCCGCCGCACGCGGTCTGCACCTGGTCGGCGAAGAAGACGGTGTCGGCCGGCTGGTAGTCCGCGCCGAGGGTGGCGCCCCAGTAGTCCTGGATGGAGTCGATGCTGGCGACGACGGCGCACTCGGCGGAGGTGTTGGCGTCGGCCACCTCGTCGCAGGAGGCGGCCAGCTCGCCGTTGTCGAACGCCTGCCCCGCGCCCTGCCCGGCGCCCAGGTCGCCGAAGCCGCCCACCGGCGATGTGCCGCCACCGCCGCCGATCACCTGGAACAGGACGACGACGATCAGCCCGACGACGCCGAGGCCGCCACCGCCGACCGCCAGCCCGCGCCCGCCGCCGAGGCCGCCGCCACCACCGCCGCGCCGGTCCTGGACACCGGAGGTGTCCAGCCGGCCGCTCTCGCGGAACCTCATCGCGTGAAGACCTCCTGGTCGGGGACGGACATCGTGAACGTGGCCTCGACCTGCCCGTGCACCTCCTGGGGTGCCGGCTGCAGGTCCAGCCGCGGGGGTCCGGTGACGGCGAAGGCCCGGGCCGGGCCGCCACCGGAGGTGTCGACGTCGCGCACCTCGACCAGCCCGGTGAGCCGGCAGGCCAGCGCCGCAGCATAGGCCCGGGCCCGGGCCACCGCATCGGCGACCGCCTCGCCGCGCACCCGCTGGCGCACCGGGTGCCCCCGGCTGACCCGCCAGTGCGGGCCGTGCAGGGAGGTGTCGGGCAGCGTCGCGACGGCCACCGCCAGCTCGCCGGCCGCGGCGACGTCGGCCATCCGCACCCGGGTCGTGGTCACCGCGACGTGACCGCTGACCCGGCTGCCGTCACCGGTCTCGGGGTAGACGGCGACGGTGTCGGTGGTCACCCCGGCCAGGTCGCCGCGGGCGGCCTCGAGCAGGTCGGCGAGCGACCGCTGCCGCTCGGTCAGCCGGGTCAGCGCGGCGTCCCGGCGGCGGTCGTGCACCTCCACCGTGACGGTGAGGTCGGCGGCGTCGGGCAGCACCTCGGCGACCGCCTCACCGCGGACGACGACCCGGGGTGCGGCGGGTGCGGGCTGCACGGGTCCTCCTCGTGGTGCGTCGTCCGGCGGGGTCGGAGAGCACTCTGCCGTCGGCCCCGTCGGGCCGCACCCCGGCGAGGGTCAGCCGCGGGTCAGGGCGCGCTCCACCTGCTCGGCCACGGCGCGCGCGTCGTCGACGCCGAGCACCAGCCGGCGGAACCGCTCGTCGGTCAGCTCGACCACGACGGCCTGCTGCGAGGCCCGCAGGTTCCAGAAGGTCCACTCACCGTCCCGGCGGTAGCTGCCGGCGGTGATGACCCGGGGCACGTAGGTGCCCGGTGACCGGATGCCCGCGGGCTCCCGGCCCACCCCGGGGTCGGCGGTGGCGCCCCGCACGTGCGCCAGCGGGACGGCGATCCTCCGGCGCAGCGACCAGAACCGGTCCAGGCCGGTCATGGTGACGACGAGGTCGTCCCCGGCGATCTCGACAGCGGTCATGTCTCCTCCGGGGGGTGGGTGGCGCGGCGGACGAGGTGCTCGCCCAGCAGGCGGGCCAGCGCTGCGGAGGGCTGGTCGCCGGGTGCCGGGTGCAGGTGCGCCGCCAGCGTGCGCAGCCCCCGGGCCACGAGCGCGGCGGCCTCGGGGTCGACCGGGGCGCGCTCGACCGCGGCGCGCAGCAGCAGCGTCAGGTCGGCGCCGGGTCGGCGCCGGGTCGGGACGAGGGTGGGCAGCCGGACGACGCCCGTCCTAGGGTGACCTCATGCCTCTCGACGGTGAGTACGTCCCCAGCCCGGAGAAGTGGGTCCGCGACCAGGTGGAGCTCTACGAGCGCACCGGTGGGCGCGAGGGCAACACCCTGGCCGACCGGGGCATCCCGGTGGTGGTCTTCAGCACCCGCGGGGCCAAGAGCGGCGCGGTGCGCAAGAACCCGCTCATGCGGGTGGAGCACGACGGCGCGTACGCGATGGTGGCCTCGCAGGGCGGCGCCCCCACGCACCCGACCTGGTACTTCAACCTCAAGGCGCACCCCGACCAGGTCACCGTCCAGGACGGCCCCGAGCCCTGGGACGGCGTGGCGCGCGAGGTCACCGGCGAGGAGAAGGCGGTCTGGTGGGAGCGCGCGGTCGCGGTCTACCCCGACTACGCCGACTACCAGGCCAAGACCGACCGGGAGATCCCCGTCTTCGTCGTCGAGCGCAGGAGCTGAGCAGCGACGGCGGGCCGGTCGTCGTCGTCACCGGGGCCAGCGACGGCATCGGCGCGGCGGCCGCCCGCCGGCTGCACCGGGCCGGCGCGCAGGTCGTCGTGGTCGGCCGCTCGGCGGAGAAGACGGCCGCCGTCGCTGCCGAGCTGGACGGCGCTCGGGCGCTGACCGCGGACTTCGCCCGGCTGGACGACGTCCGCCGGCTCGCCGCCCAGCTGGCCGAGCTGCCCCGGATCGACGTGCTGGCCAACAACGCCGGCGCCTCGTCCGCCCGGCGCGAGGTCACCGTCGACGGCAACGAGCGCACGTTCCAGGTCGACCACCTGGCGCCCTACCTGCTGACCCGGTTGCTGGAGCCGCAGCTGCGGGCCGCCTCGGGCCGGGTGGTGACCACCTCGTCCTTCGCGCACTGGGGCGGGGCCGCCCGGCGCCGGCACCTGGCCGGGGCCGTCGAGTCGCGCCCGCCGTACGTGGCAACCCGCGCCTACGCGCGGGCCAAGTGGTGCAACGTCCTGTTCACCCGCGAGCTGGCCCGGCGGTGGGCGCCGGAGGTCACCGCCACCTGCTTCGACCCCGGCGCGGTGGCCAGCGGGTTCGGCCGCGCCGCCGGGGGAGCCCTCGGCCTGGCGTTCCGCAGTCCGCTGGTGGCGGTGCTCCGCACCCCGGCCGAGGGCGCGGACACGCTGGTCTGGCTGGCGACGGCCGAGGACGGCTGGCGCAACGGCGCCCACCACGCGCACCGCAGCCGCACGCTCACGGCGCCGTCCGCACGGGACGACGTCCGGGCCGCCGAGCTGTGGGACCTGTCGGCCCGGCTGGTCGGCCTGCCCGACTGAGCTCAGCGCCCGCCGAGGTCGCGGCGGATCCGGCCGGCGACCGCGTCGGCGAGGGCGGCCTCCCCCCGCGCGCGGGCGCCCAGCAGTGCCCAGCCCAGGTCGGCGACCTGCCGGGACCGCGCCAGCCAGGCGTCGGCGCCACGGGCGGAGAACAGCTCGGCCCGGGCGGTGCCGGCCACGTCGGAGAGCGCGACGAGCTCGTCGTGCAGCTCGCGCTCAGCCGGTGCGCCGGGCGGTGCCTGCGCCGCGGCGACCGCCCGGCCCGCGGTCGCGGTGACGGCGCGGGGGAGCCGCCGGCTGCCGGCCCGGCGGAACAGCAGCAGCCCGACGGCCAGCGCCACCGCCATGCCCAGCACTGTCTCCCCGATCCGGGCCGCGATCAGCGTCGTCCCCGCGGCGCCCGGGGCGCCCAGGTGCACCAGCAGCAGCGCCACCGGGGTGAGGCAGGTGACGGCGAGGACGTACTGGGAGGCGATGAGCAGCTCGACGCACACGAGCAGGACGGCGACCAGCGCGACCGTGACCGCGGTCGGCGGCTGCACCACGAACACGACGGCGGCGATGCCGGTGCCGGCCAGCGTGCCGGTCACCCGGTGGAGGGCGCGGGCCCGGGTGTGCCGGGCGTCGGTGCCCAGCAGGACCGACACCGCCGAGGTCGCGGCCCAGTAGGGGCTGGGCAGGTCGACGGCGGCGGCGACCAGCCCGGCGAGGGCCACGCCGATGCCGATCCGGGCGGCGGTCTCCGCCCACAGCGGCGCCCGCAGCCGGGGCGCGGGGGTCAGCGCCCCCACCGCGGGGTCGGCGGCGGGGCCCACCGGGGGCAGACCGCGGAAGAAGCGGGTCTCGACGTCGGCGGCTGCGGGCAGCAGGGACCGCCGGCGGCGGCTGCCCCCGGCGGCAGCGGTGACGGCGACGCGCACCGCCCGGGCGACGGCGCCGGCGGAGCCGGGCGCGCCGGACTCCGCCCGGGTGACCGCGGCGTCGGCGGCCTGCAGGGCGCGCCGCTCGGGGCCGGCCGGGTCCCAGACCCACGGCAGCATGACCACCAGCCAGCTCAGCACCGCGGTGGCGGCCGCGGCGGCCACGTGCTGGCCGACCACCTCGGCGCCGGAGCCCAGCGCGCTGGCGCTACCGGCGACCAGCACCGGCGGCAGCGCCCCGGGCGGCCCGACCCGCCAGACGGCGGTGGCCGCGGTGGCCGCCGCGGCGACCAGGCCGAGGGTGAGGGCCAGGGCCACGGTGTGCCCGCCGGTCAGCCCGCCCAGCGCGATCGAGGCGACGACGGCCAGGGCCACCCCCGCGGAGACCCCGGCGCGGCGGCGGTAGGGGAGGGCGTGGCCGTAGACGGCCGTGAAGCCGCCCAGCGCCGCGGCCGACCCGGGACCCGGGTGACCGAACGCCAGACCGAGCGCGAGCGGGACCGTCACGCAGAAGGCCGCCGACAGCGCCCGCCGGCCGTTGGCCGCCCACAGCGCGGACAGCGGGGGGAGCGGCGGGCCGATCAGGTGCGGGGCGACCCGGCGCAGCGGGGAGGAGGTGCCGGTCACGACGTCCATCGTGACCGGCACCCGGGCCCGCCGTCGTGGACGGAGGTCACACGCGGCGTGCGAGCCGCCTCACCGGAAGCCGACCACCGCGTGCGGGGTGTAGGGCTCCTCCAGCGAGGCGATCTCCGCAGGTGTGAGCTCCAGGTCGACGGCGGCGACCGCGTCGTCGAGGTGCCGGTCCTTGGTGACACCGACGATCGGGGCCGACACGACCGGCTTGCTGAGCACCCAGGCCAGCGCGACCTGCGCCCGCGGGACGCCGCGCGCCTCGGCCACCTGGGCGACCCGCTCCACGATCACCCGGTCGCCGTCGTTGTAGAGCGTGCCGCCGAACTCGTCGGTCTCCGAGCGGGTGGTGCTCTCGTCCCAGTCGCGGGTCAGCCGGCCGCGGGCCAGCGGGCTCCACGGGATGACGCCGATGCCCTCGTCGGCGCACAGCGGCAGCATCTCCCGCTCCTCCTCGCGGTTGAGCAGGTTGTAGTGGTCCTGCATCGAGACGAAGCGGTGCCAGCCGTGCTCGCCGGCCACGTGCAGCGCCTTGCTGAACTGCCAGGCCCACATGCTCGAGGCGCCCAGGTAGCGCACCTTGCCCGAGCGGACGGCGGAGTCCAGCGCCTCCAGCGTCTCCTCGACCGGGGTGGCCGGGTCCCAGCGGTGGATCTGGTACAGGTCGACGTAGTCGGTGCCCAGCCGGGTGAGGCTGGCCTCCAGCTCACCGAGGATGGCCTTGCGGGACAGCCCGGCGCCGGTGGGGCCCGGCCGCATCCGGCCGTGCACCTTGGTGGCCAGCACGACGTCCTCGCGGTGGGCGAAGTCCTTGAGCGCGCGGCCGGTGATCTCCTCGCTGGAGCCGGCCGAGTAGACGTTGGCGGTGTCGAAGAAGGTGATGCCGGCCGCGAGGGCCTTCTCGATGAGGACCCGGCTCTCCTCCTCGGGGAGGACCCACGGGTGACCGCCGCGGGTCGCGTCGCCGAAGCTCATCATCCCGAGGCAGATGCGCGAGACCTGCAGGCCGGTGGTGCCCAGTCGTGTGTACTCCATGGCCGGTTCCTTCCCCCTCCGTTGGTCTCTGCAACGTCACGGCAGAGTGGCGTAGCGCTCCTCGACCGCGGCGACGACGCCGGGCGCCAGCTCGCCGAACGGCTCGACCTCGACCGGGCGGGCCTTCCCGCGGCCGGTGCGCCAGGTGGCCACCACCCGGCCGGCGGACACGACCGTCGGCCGGAAGACGCCGTTGCGGCCCGGCACGATGCGCTCGGCGTGCTCGGCCGGCACCGTGCAGGTGCGGTCGGCGTAACCCAGCACCAGCTCGTCGAAGCCGGGCAGCAGGTGCACGCCCTCGGCCCCGGCCCGCCCGGCGGCCAGGCGTTGCGGGGTGCCGGGGTCCATCAGGTGCTCGGTGCCGTGGACGGTGAACGTATCCAGCTGCTCGCGCGCCAGCGCCAGGCCGGCCTGCACGTCACGGACGGTGGTGCCGGCCCAGCGGACGAGGTCGGGGACGGTGGCCGGGCCGTGGCCGCGGAAGTAGCGCAGCGCCAGCTCGCCCAGCGCCTCCGCCCGGTCGAGCTGCGTGGGTGCAGGCACCCACTCGGCCAGCAGCACGAACAGCTGGTCGCCGTCCTGGGTGGGGCCCATGACCAGCGTGCCGGTCTGGGACAGCCACCACAGCAGGTGGTAGCCGCGCTGTCCGGTGGTCGGCACGCCGCCGGCGGCCAGCACCGCCAGCAGCTCGGACCGGCTCATCGCTCCGCCGCCGGTGAGCGCGGTCATCGCGAGCTCCCGGGCCCGTTCGACGTCGGCCTCGGTGAGTTCCACGACCGCGCGGCGCTTCTCGACCCCGCGCACAGCCCGCTCGGTGAGCAGGTCCAGCAGCCACGGCAGGTCCTCGGCGGCGGTGAGATGCAGTGTGCCGCGCATCGGCCAGGACCGGACGACGCTGCCCCCGTCGAGGGCGGCGGTGACCGCTGCCCGGGAGCTGCCGCTGCGCAGCGCCACCGACAGCAGCGCACCGGGCAGGTCCTGCCCCTGCACGGCGGTCAGCAGGCGCACCGCCTCGACGGGGGAGGCGGCCGGTGGGCCGACCAGTCGTTGGGCGGCCATGCGCAGCGCCGAGAGCTCGTCCACGCGCACACCCTGGCAGCCGGGGACGACAGGACGAGGTGTCAGAGCGGTGTCATCCGGGTGCAACGCGTGGTCCCTACGGTCGACGGCACCTGATCCGCTGAGGAGGACGATGACCGCTGTCCCGCTGGTCGACCTGACCCCCTGGTACGCGGGTGGCCCCGCGGACCGGCGGCAGGTGGCCACCGATGTCGACCGCGCGCTGTGCGAGCTGGGCGTCCTGCTCGTCGCCGGTCACCCGCTGGCCGCGCCGCTCACCTCCTGCGTGCGTGAGGAGGCGCGGCTGACGACCTTCCCGGGCGGGCGCGGCTGGCTGCCGCCCAGCGTGGACGACGACCCGGCACGACCCGGTGACCGCCGGGGAGCACCGCCGCGAGCGCGCCGGGTCGGTCCTCGCGGGCTGAGCACTACCGTGGGCGCGATGATGGGCATGGGCAACCTGGGTCCGGACGGACGACGTCGTCAGCGGCTGGTCGCCGGGATCATCGTGGCCGCGATGCTGCTCGCCGCCGGCGCGGTGCTGCTCGGCTCGGTCCTCTGACCCCCGTCCACTGAGCAGTTGCGGTCGCCGACCCGCACCGCTCCGCCGTGGTCGGCCGCACCAACTGCTCACTCGGCCGGCGGCGCCTGCGGCTGGTCTCCGGGATCGACCACGCCGCTGACGGCCTGGCTGTCCTCGGCCCCGGTGCTCTGCGCGACCCAGTGGACCGCCGGTTCCACGCGGACGACCAGTCGTCGCGCGGAGAACAGCAGCCTCGAGTTGATGGTCACGAGGTCGTAGGTGTTCGTCGGCTCGTACCAGTCGAACGATTCGACCTGGCCGCGGGCGTCGTCCGGTACCTCGAAGAGGTCGTGGTCGTCCTCCCACTGCCAGATCTGCACGTCGTGGAACTCGAACACGGCGATCGGCGCGCCCGGTTGCTCGGTCGAGGTCCTCGGTTCGCCGTACGCGAAGCGGACGATCAGTCGCGGCGGGTCCACGCGGTACTCGATGCCGATAAAGTCCATCAGGTGCACCGGGACGTGCTCACCGGTCCCGTCGTCGAACTCGTAGGGGAAGTCGGCTGCGCTGTGGATCCAGCCACCCATGAACTCGGTCGGTGGCTGAGGATCCTGCACCGGCTCTGGTCGAGGACGCCTCCGCCCGAACAAGCTCACGCCGGCGACGCTCGCCGGGGTCACGGCGATGATCATCGGCTTTTCGCCCGGCCTCGCAGCGTGGCGAGCCGTGTCGGTGGCCAGACGACCGTGATCACCAGCGCAGACCGCCAGGCCGGTTGCGCCCGTCCGGGAGGATGGGGGCATGGGCTACCTCGACGTCACCGGTGTCCGGCTCACGCTGCCGGACGGGCGGGTGCTGCTCGACGACGTGGCCTTCCGGGTCGGTGAGGGCGCGGTCGCCGCGCTGGTCGGGGAGAACGGCGCCGGCAAGACCACGATGCTGCGGATCATCAGCGGCGACCTGACGCCCGACGCGGGCTCGGTCGCCCTCGTCGGCGGGCTGGGCATCATGCGCCAGTTCATCGGCTCGGTCCGCGACGACACCACCGTGCAGCGCTTCCTCGTCGACCTCGCCCCGCCCGCGGTCCGGGCCGCTTGGGACGCCGTCGAGGCCGCGGAGCTGGCGATGATGGAGGGCGACGACGAGCCCACCCAGATGGCCTACGCGAACGCGCTGGGCACCTGGGGCGACGTGGGCGGCTACGACGTCGAGGTCACCTGGGACACCGTCACGGTCGCGGCCCTCGGCGTCCCGTACGAGAACTGCAAGTACCGCGGCCTGAACAGCCTGTCCGGCGGGGAGCAGAAGCGGCTGGCGCTGGAGTGCCTGCTGCGCGGGCCCGACCAGGTGCTGTTGCTCGACGAGCCGGACAACTACCTCGACGTCCCGGGCAAGCGGTGGCTGGAGGAGCGGCTGCGGGAGACCCGCAAGACCGTCCTGTTCGTCACCCACGACCGGGAGCTGCTGGACCGGGTCGCCGACCGGGTGGTCACCGTCGAGGGCGGGACGGCGTGGGTGCACGCCGGCAACTGGGCGGCCTACCCGGCGGCGCGCGCGGCCCGGCACGAGCGGATGGCCGACCTGCGCAGGCGCTGGGACGAGGAGCACGAGCGGCTCATCGACCTCACCCGCACGATGCAGCAGCTGGCGAAGAACTCACCCGACATGGCCGCGCGGTACCACGCCATGCAGACCCGGCTGGCCAAGTACGAGGCGGCCGGCCCGCCCCCGGAGCGGCCGCCGGAGCAGCAGGTGGAGATGCGGCTGCGCGGCGGGCGCACCGGCGTCCGGGTCGTGATGGCCGAGCAGCTGGAGCTCACCGGCCTGATGCGCCCCTTCGACGTGGAGATCGAGTACGGCGACCGGGTCGCGGTGCTGGGTTCCAACGGCGCGGGCAAGTCGCACTTCCTGCGGCTGCTGGCCGGCCAGGACGTGGCGCACACCGGCGGCTGGCGGCTCGGGTCGCGCGTCGTCCCGGGGTTCTTCGCCCAGACCCACGCCCACCCGGAGTGGCTGGACAAGACGCTGGTCGACCTGCTGTGGCACGGCGAGGGCGACCGGCCCGGCATCGACCGGGGCCGGGCGATGGCCACGCTGCGCCGCTACGGGCTGGCGCCGTCGGGCGACCAGCTGTTCCGGTCGCTGTCGGGTGGGCAGCAGGCCCGCTTCCAGGTGCTGCTGCTGGAGCTGTCCGGGGCGACGCTGCTGCTGGACGAACCCACCGACAACCTCGACGTGCTGAGCGCGGAGTCGCTGGAGGCCGCGATCGGCGCCTTCGACGGCACGGTGATCACGGTGACCCACGACCGCTGGTTCGCCCGGACCTTCGACCGGTTCCTGGTGTTCGGTTCCGACGGCCACGTGCGCGAGACGCCCGAGCCGGTGTTCGACGAGGGCCGGGTCCAGCGCGCCCGCTGACGCACGTCCGGCCCGCCACCCGGGATCAGCTCAGCTGATCGTCGTTGCTCCTGGCTCACGGTGTGCGGTGAGCCAGGAGCACGCACGCTGAGCTGAGCTGATCCCGGGGCGCAGACCTCAGAGGTCGGGGTCGAGGGTGCCGTCGCCGCCGATGCGGTCCAGCTCGGCCATCTCCACCGGGCCGAGCTGGCGGGCCGCCGACTCGAGGTTCTGCTCCAGGTGCTCGATCGACCGGGTGTCCGGGATGAGCACCAGGTTGGGGGAGCGGGCCAGCAGCCAGGCCAGCGCCACCTGCATCGGCGTGGTCTCCAGCGTGCGCGCCACCGACTCCAGGGCCGCGGACTGCAACGGGGAGAACCCGCCCAGCGGGAAGAACGGCACGTAGGCCACGCCCTCGCGGGCGAGGGCGTCGACCAGGGCGTCGTCGGCGCGGTTGACCAGGTTGTAGTGGTTCTGCACGCACACCACCGGCGCGATGCCCTGCGCCTCGGCGACCATCTGCGGGGTCACGTTGCTGACCCCGATGTGCCGGACCAGCCCCTCGTGCTGCAGCGCGGCGAGGGTGTCCATCGGCTCGGCCAGCGAGCGCTGCACCGGCTCGGCGAACCCGGGCATCCGCAGGTTGACCACGTCGAGGACGTCGACGCCGAGGTGGTCGAGGTTGTCGTGCACTGCCTGGCGCAGCTCGTCGGCACCCAGCGCCTCGGGCCAGCCGCCGTCCTCGGTGCGGCGGGCGCCGATCTTGGTGACGATCGTCAGGTCGTCACCGTAGGGGTGCAGGGCCTCGCGGATGATCTCGTTGGTCACGTGCGGGCCGTAGTAGTCGCTGGTGTCGATGTGGTCCACGCCCAGTTCCACCGCGCGGCGCAGCACGGCCACCGCGGCGTCCCGTTCGGCCGGCGGGCCCATCACGTGTGGGCCGGCCAGCTGCATGGCGCCGTAGCCGATGCGGTGCACGGTGCGGTCGCCGAGGGCGAACTGGCCGGAGGACGCGGCTGTCGGAGTGGTCATGGCCGGTGCCTACCCGCGCACGGCGGGCGTGCACACGGTCAGGCGGCGCGGACCGCGGCGGTGGAGGTGGGCTCGGCCACGTCGGCGTAGCGCGCGGCCTCGGCCCGCTGGTCGCGCACCACCGCCACCGACAGGACGGCGCCCAGCAGCGCCAGGACGGCGCCGACCCACATGGGGGCGCGGTAGCCCCAGCCGACGTCGAGGGTGGCCGCCCCGAGCGCGGCGCCGAGGGCGTTCGCGGCGTTGAACGCGCCCTGGTTGGCCGCGGACACCAGGCTGCCGCCCCGCACCTGCGCCGCCTCGATGGCCCGGTTCTGCACGACCGGCCCGCCGGAGAAGGTGATCGCGCCGAAGAGCACGAGCAGGACGACGGCGACGACGGGCACGACCACCACGAAGGTGAAGACGACCAGCAGGGCCGCGGTCGCGAGCAGCCCGACGGTGACGAAGGCGAACCCGTAGCGGTCGCCCAGCCGGCCACCGACCAGCGTGCCGACGGTGGTGCCCACGCCGAAGAGCGCGAGCAGGAAGGGCACCGCTCCCTCGGGGACGCCGGACAGGTCGGTGAGGATCGGGGTGATGTAGCTGTAGACGGAGAACAGCGCCGCGAAGCCGATGGTGGTCACCGCGAGGGTCGTCCACACCTGGCGCCGGCGGAAGGCGCCCAGCTCCTGCGCCAGGTCGGTGGGCTCGCCGGCGACCGCGGGCATCCACGCGACCAGCCCGCCGATGGTCAGCAGCCCGATCACCCCGGCGCCGGCGAAGACCAGCCGCCAGCTCACCTCCTGGCCGACGAACGTGCCGATCGGGACGCCGATGACGTTGGCCAGCGTGAGCCCGACGAACATCAGCGAGATCGCCTGGGTGCCCTTCTCCTTCGGCACCAGCGCGCGGGCGGCGACGGCACCCACCCCGAAGAACGAGCCGTGGGCCAGCGCGGTGACCACCCGGGCGGCCATCAGCGTCTCGTAGGTGGGGGCGAGGGCCGACAGCGCGTTGCCGACGGTGAACACCGCCATCAGCCCGATCAGCGTCTGCCGGGGCGTGAACCGCACCCCGAGCGCGGTGAGCGTCGGCGCACCGATGACCACCCCGAGGGCGTAGGCGCTGATCAGGATCCCGACGGCGGCCACCGAGACGGAGAACTCCTCGGCGACCTGGGGCAGCATCCCCATGATCACGAACTCCGACGTCCCGATGCCGAAGGCGCCGATGGCGAGTGCGAGCAGGGCGCGGGGCACGGTGGGGCTCCTCAGGGGTGGTGCACGGGAGGGCGGCACGAGGTGCCCTCCCCAGACAAGAGGAGCGCGGCGGCTTTCGCTGCCCCGACGCGCATGAGGCTCGTCACGTCGTGGACGTGCGCCGGGCCGTGCGCGGGACGGGCGTCCCGCGCACGGCCCGGAGGGGTGCAGGTCAGGGCTGCAGCAGCACCTTGATCGCGCCGTCCTGCTTCTGCCGGAAGGTCTCGTAGGCCTGCGGTGCCTGCTCCAGCGGCACGTGGTGCGTGGCGAAGGAGTCGACGCCCAGCGGGTCGGCGTCGGTGAGCAGCGGCAGGATGTCGGGCACCCAGCGCCACACGTTGGCCTGGCCCATCCGCAGCTCGATCTGCTTGTCGAACATCCGCATCAGCGGCATCGGGTCGGTGGCCCCGCCGTAGACGCCGGACAGCGAGATCGTGCCACCGCGGCGCACCGCCTCGATCGCGGTGTTGATCGCGGCCATCCGGTCGATCCCGACGACCTGCATGACCTTCTCCATGACGGCGTCGGGGACGAGCGCGGTCGCCTTCTGGGCGAACTTCGCGCCGGGAGACCCGTGGGCCTCCATGCCGACGGCGTCGATGACGGCGTCCGGGCCGCGGCCGTCGGTCTTGTCCCGCACCCAGGCCACGACGTCGGCCTGGGTGGTGGAGTCCAGGACGTCGATCCCGTTGGCGCGCGCCCGGGCCACCCGCTCCGGCACCGTGTCGGTGGCGAGGACCTGGCCGGCGCCGAGGTGCCTGGCGATCCGGGTGGCCATGTCGCCGATCGGGCCCAGGCCCAGCACGAGCACCGAGCTGCCCGGCTTCACGTTGGCGTACTGCACGGCCTGCCAGGCGGTGGGCAGGACGTCGGAGAGGTAGACGAACCGGTCGTCGGCCGGGCCGTGCGGCACCTTGATCGGCAGCGTGTTGCCGAAGGGGACCCGCAGGTACTGGGCCTGCCCGCCGGGCACCTGGCCGTAGAGCTTGGTGTAGCCGAACAGCGAGGCGCCGAAGCCCTGCTCGCGGTTCTGGGTGGTCTCGCACTGGCTCTGCAGGCCCTGGTTGCACATCCAGCAGGTGCCGCAGGAGATGTTGAACGGGACGACGACCCGGTCGCCGGCCTCGAGCTCGGTCACGCCGGCACCGACCTCGCGCACGATCCCCATCGGCTCGTGGCCCATCACGTCACCGACGGACATGAACGGGGCCATCACCTCGATCAGGTGGAGGTCGGAGCCGCAGATGCCGGAGGAGGTGATCTCCACGATGACGTCGGTCGGGTCGGAGATGGTCGGGTCGGGGACGGTGTCGACGCGGACGTCGTCCCGGCCGTGCCAGGTCACTGCGCGCATGGGGTGCTCCTCGATCTCGGGGGCGCCGGGAGGTCCGCGACGGTGATCAGCGACGACCGCACCCGGTGCGTGTCGTCCCCACCTACCCCGGCCGGCGCGTTCGAGTCATGAACCGCCGGCAGTCATGACGTGACCGACCGTCCGCAGATGGCAGATTCTGTTGTGACGCTGGGCACTTGACCTGGTGTGCATGGGTCCACCGGCAGATCACGAACTGATCACATCGTGTTTACATGGGTTTCGACCCAGCATGACGCCGACGGAAGACAGGTGCATGGAACCGCAACATCTCGCCCGGCTCGATGACGACGGGACGGTGCGCCGCAGTGCCGCCGTCCAGGCCGGCGGCGCCGCTGCCGCCCCGTCGCCCGCGAGCCCCGAGGTGCCGGCCCCGGCGCCCGTCCCCGCTCCCGTCCGCAGCCGCACGGGGCGGTTCCGCCGGCTGCGCGGCACCTCGCCGCTGAGCGCCGCCGCCGGCTCCGCCGACCGGCTGCTGCCGGTCGGCGTCGAGGCGCTGGGCCGCACCGACGCCGGGCCGCGCACGCTCGACGGCGACGCGCCGCCGGCCGGCGGCTCTCCCCGCCCGGCGGCTGCCGCCCGGCCCGCCGGTGCGCAGCCGACCCCCCAGGCGCCCGTCGCGCGGCTGGCCACCGGCGGGGAGCGCCGCCCCCGCACGCTGATCGGTCCTCCGCGGCTGCTCGTCACCGCGGCTCTCCTGGGCGTGGCCGGGCTGGCGCTCACCGCCGCCGGCAGTCCCGTGGACGTCGCCCGGGCCGCCGACGCCGACCAGCCGACCGGCGTCGCGGCCGAGCTCGGCCTGCTGCAGGCCGAGCGACCCGCCCTCACCGAGGACGTGGCCGCCGCCCGCCTCCAGCAGCTGCTGGCCAGCCGGGCCGAGCGCGAGGACGAGCAGGCCGCCGCCGCCCGGGTCCAGGCCGACGCCGACCGGGTCGCCTCCGACGCCGCTGCCGCCGTGGCCGCTGCCGCCGAGGCTGCGCGCCCCGAGGCCGTGCTGCCCGTCCAGGGCGCCCGGCTCACCAGCGGGTTCGGCAACCGCTGGGGCACGCTGCACGCCGGCATCGACTTCGCCGCCCCGATCGGCACCCCGGAGTACGCCGCCATGGACGGTGTCGTCGTCCGGGCGGGCGCGGCCAGCGGCTTCGGCCTGGCCGTCTACGTCCAGCACGAGAACGGCGACGTCACCGTCTACGGCCACATGCAGCAGATCCTGGTGGCCGAGGGGCAGCGGGTGCGGGCCGGCGACACGATCGCACTGCTGGGCAACCGCGGCCAGTCCACCGGGCCGCACCTGCACTTCGAGGTGCACGTGGGCGGCATCGAGGGCGCCCGGGTCGACCCGCTGCCCTGGCTCCGCGAGCGCGGCGTCGCGATCTAGCCGACCGCACCACCCGGGCCCCTGGCGTCCCCCGGCCGGGCGGCGCTCCGACCAGGTGGTGGCGCGCCGGGCTGATATGCGGCATCGTGCATGTCAGGACACCGGTCAGCGAGGGGGGCGGCGATGGGGCACGACCACGGTGCGGCGCACCGGCACGGTGGCGAGCACGGCTCCGGCACCGCGTCGGCCGGGCACCGGCGGCGGCTGGCCGTCGTCCTCGCGCTCACCGGCAGCGTCTTCGTGCTCGAGGTCGTCGGCGCGCTGGTCTCGGGGTCGCTGGCCCTGCTCGCCGACGCCGCCCACATGGCCACCGACGCCCTCGGCATCGGCATGGCGCTGGCCGCGGTCACCCTGGCCCAGCGGCCCGCCCGCGGCCGGCGCACGTTCGGTCTGCAGCGGGTCGAGGTGCTCGCCGCGGTGGCCAACGGCCTGCTGCTGCTCGGCGTGGGGGTCTACGTGGTCGTCGAGGCCGTCCGGCGGATCGGCGACCCGCCCGACATCGACTCCGGCTGGATGCTCGGGGTGGCGCTCGTCGGCCTGGTCGTCAACGTCGGGTCGCTGGCGCTGCTGCACGCCAAGCAGGGGGAGTCGCTGAACACCCGGGGCGCCTACCTGGAGGTCGTCGGCGACGCGCTCGGCTCGGTGGCGGTCATCGTCGCGGCCGTCGTCATCGCCACCACCGGCTGGACCGGCGCCGACGTCGTCGCCTCGCTGGCCGTGGGCGCGCTGGTGCTGCCGCGGGCCTGGGCGCTGCTGCGCGAGGCGCTCGACGTCCTGCTGGAGGCGGCGCCCCGCGGGGTCGACCTGGACGACGTCCGGGTGCACGTGCTCGGCGTCCCCGGGGTCCTGGAGGTGCACGACCTGCACGCCTGGACGATCACCTCCGGCCTGCCGGTGCTGTCCGCCCACGTCGTCGTGCACGACGACGTGCTCGCCGAGGGCCACGGCGGCCGGGTGCTCGACGCGCTGTCGGAGTGCCTGGGTGGCCACTTCGACCTCGCGCACTGCACCTTCCAGCTCGAGTCGCCGGCGCACCGCAGCCACGAGTCGCCGGTCCACGACTGACGGACGTCCGCCTCCCCGAGGGGAGACGGGGTCCGTCCACCTCCGCAGGCCGCGCGCACCGGGGCATCGGCCGGTAGGCGATGTCCACGATGGTCGCGTCGAGCACGACCACCGGGTCCGTCATCGCGAGGACGGCCAGGGCCGCCCCTCGTGCCGGGCCGGGTTCGTCGCCCAGGACGGTGCCGGAGCCCGTGGGCTCCGGGGTCGGGCTGCTCGCTCGTGGTCGGCATCCGTCGAACTGATCGGCCGAGTTGTCGGCCGATCGGCGACGCCGGCGGGCTGCGACGATGCACAGGTGTCGTTCTCCGTGGTGCTCATCTCCGACACCCACCTGCCGAAGCGGGCACGGGACCTGCCCGGTGAGCTGTGGTCGGAGATCGAGGACGCCGACGTGGTGGTGCACGCCGGCGACTGGGTCGATGTCGCGCTCCTCGACGAGCTCGAGCAGCGGTCCCGCCGGCTCGTGGGCGTGCACGGCAACAACGACCACGGCGCGCTGCGCGAGCGCTTGCCGGAGGTCGCCCGGGTCGAGCTGGCGGGGGTGCGGTTCGCCGTGGTCCACGAGACCGGGGGCGCGGCCGGCCGGGAGCGCCGCTGCGCCGAGCGTTTCCCCGACGCCGACGTCCTGGTCTTCGGCCACAGCCACATCCCCTGGGACACCACCGCCCCCGGCGGGTTGCGGCTGCTCAACCCGGGTTCGCCGACCGACCGGCGCCGGCAGCCGCACCCCACCTACCTGACCGCGGCGGTCTCGGCGGGCCGGCTCGGCGAGGTCACGTTGCGCCGGCTCCCGGTGCGGGCGCGATGACGCCGCCCGCGCTGCCGGCCGCCGCGGTCGCCGTCCTGGCCTGCCCGGTCTGCGGGCAGGAGCTCGCCGTCGACGGACCCGGCCTGCGCTGCCCGGCCGGGCACGCCTTCGACCGCGCCCGCCAGGGTCACGTGACGTTGCTGCCGGCCGGTGGCAGCCCGCACGCCGGCGACTCCGCCGCCATGGTCGCCGACCGCGCGGACTTCCTGGCCGCGGGCCACTACGCGGGGATCACCGCCGCGTTGGCCGACGCCGTCCTCGCCGGCCCGCCGCCGCGCACGCTCCTCGACCTCGGTGGCGGCACCGGTGCGCACCTGGCCGGGGTCCTGGACCGGGCGCCGGACGCCGTCGGGGTGGTGCTGGACGCCTCGCGCTACGCAGCCCGCCGGGCGGCGCGGGCGCACCCGCGGGCGATGGCGGTCGTCGCCGACTCGTGGGCGGGCTGGCCGGTGCGCGACGCCGCCGTCGACCGGGTGCTGGTCGTCTTTGCCCCCCGCAACGGCCCGGAGACCGCTCGGGTGCTCGCACCGGGCGGCCGGCTGGTCGTGGTGACACCGGCCGCCGACCACCTCGCCGAGCTGGTCGGAACCCTCGGGCTGCTCACCGTCGACCCGACCAAGGCCGACCGGCTCTCGGCCGCGCTGGAGCCGCACCTGCAGCCGGTCGCCACCGCCGCGCACCGGGAGGTGCTGCCCCTCGACCACGCCGCGGTGCGCACCCTGGTCGGGATGGGGCCGCACGCCCGGCACCTGGCCGAGGGGGAGCTGGCCGGCCGGGTCGCCGCGCTGCCCGACCTCGTACCGGTCACGGTGGCCGTCGGCGTCAGCACGTGGACGGCGGGCACCGGCAGCCCGTGACCCGGGGCCGGACGCCCGACGAGGGCCCGGCCGGATCGGCTGGGCCCTCGTGGGTGGAGCTGGTGCCCGCGGTGCGGGCGGTGCGTCAGCGGGTGACGCGGCGCTTGCTGCCCGTCGCGAAGACGTAGATGGCCAGCACCACGATGGCGCCGAGGATCGAGGCCCACCAGCCACCCAGGGCGAACTCGAGGTTGCCGTTCGCGACCAGGTTGTAGATGCCGTTGCCGACCACCGAGCCGATGAGGCCCAGGACCAGCGTGGCGACGAGGCCGAGGTCCTGCTTGCCAGGGACCACGGCGCGGGCGATCAGTCCGGCGATGAAGCCGATGACGATCGTCAGAAGGATTCCACCAAGGCTCATGTGAGACCTCCTGTGCCTGACGGCCGTGGCCGTCGTGCGCTGGGCGGTCCAGCGCAAGATCATCCGTGCCCGGGGCGCCGGGCGGACAAACGCGTCGACCGTCACGACCCGGTCGTGGAGCCGGCGGTCCCGCCGCCGGGTCGGACCGGCGGACCGGGCCGCTGACCAGCGACGGGAGGCAGATGCACGACGCACCACCGGATGGCGTGCGCGGCAGGTCCGGCGAGGCGTGCCGGACGCGCCGCACCGACTCCTCAACCCGCCGTGTCAAGCCCCGAGGGACCGTCTAAGCTCCGGGCGTGACGATCGCACCTGCCCCGATCGTGAGCCGGCCCAGTCCGGCACACGAAGCCGAGAAGGGCTCGCGGCTCCTCGGCCTGCTGCGCACGACGGACCACAAGACCATCGGCCTGATGTACACCACGGTGGCGTTCATCTGGTTCTTCGTCGGCGGGTTCATGGCCCTGCTGATGCGTGGTGAGCTGGCCCGCCCGGAGCTGCAGTTCCTCTCGCCCGAGCAGTACAACCAGCTGGTCACGATGCACGGCACGATCATGCTGCTGTTCTTCGCGACGCCGATGTTCTTCGCGTTCGCGAACCTGATCATGCCGCTGCAGCTCGGTGCGCCCGACGTCGCCTTCCCCCGGCTGAACGCCTTCTCCTTCTGGCTGTTCTTCTTCGGGGCCTCGATCGCGGTCTCCGGCTTCCTGACCCCGGGCGGTGCCGCCGACTTCGGCTGGTACGCCTACACCCCGCTGTCGACCGGGGCGCACAGCCCGGGCGCCGGCGGTGACCTGTGGATCGCCGGCCTGGCCGTCAGCGGTCTGGGCACGATCCTCGGTGGTGTCAACTTCATCGCCACGATCATCTGCCTGCGCGCACCCGGTCTGACGATGTTCCGGATGTCGATCTTCACCTGGGCGTCGCTGGTCACCAGCATCCTGATCCTGCTGGCCTTCCCGATCCTGACCGCCGCGCTGTTCGCGCTGCTGGCCGATCGGCACCTGGGTGCGCAGGTCTTCACCGCCGAGAACGGCGGGCCGATGCTGTGGCAGCACCTCTTCTGGTTCTTCGGTCACCCCGAGGTCTACATCATCGCGTTGCCGTTCTTCGGCATCATCAGCGAGGTCATCCCGGTCTTCAGCCGCAAGCCGCTGTTCGGCTACAAGGGCATGGTCTTCGCGCTGATCGCGATCACCGCCCTGTCGCTGGCGGTGTGGGCGCACCACATGTTCGCCACCGGTGCGGTCCTGCTGCCGTTCTTCGCCTTCCTGACGTACCTGATCGCCGTTCCGACCGGCATCAAGTTCTTCAACTGGATCGGCACCATGTGGCGCGGCCAGCTGACGTTCGAGACCCCGATGCTGTTCGCGGTGGGCTTCCTGATCACCTTCCTGCTCGGTGGGCTGACCGGCGTCCTGCTGGCGAGCCCCCCGCTGGACTGGCAGGTCAACGACAGCTACTTCGTGGTGGCCCACTTCCACTACGTCGTCTTCGGCACCGTGGTGTTCGCCGCCTACTCGGGCCTGTACTTCTGGTTCCCGAAGATGTGCGGCCGGATGATGGACGAGAAGATCGGCAAGCTGCACTTCTGGCTGACCTTCCTCGGCTTCCACGCCACCTTCCTGATCCAGCACTGGCTGGGCAACGAGGGCATGCCGCGTCGTTACGCCGACTACCTGCCCAGCGACGGCTTCACGACGATGCACACGATCTCCACGATCGGGTCGTTCATCCTCGGCGCCTCGGTGATCCCCTTCGTCTACAACGTCGTCAAGTCCTGGAAGCACGGCCGGCTGGCGCTGCGCGACGACCCCTGGGGCCACGGCAACTCGCTGGAGTGGGCGACGTCCTCCCCACCGCCGCGGCACAACTTCACCGAGATCCCGCGGATCCGCTCCGAGCGCCCGGCGTTCGAGCTGCACTACCCGCACCTGCGGGACCGGATGGAGATGGAGGCCCACGCGGGCAAGGGCCACGGCAACCGGGCCGCCGGCGAGGCCGGGCTGACCGGTGGCAGCCGGCAGGGTGACAACGACAAGGATCCGACATAGGTCGGATCAGCACGGGAACGCCCCGTCGGCCACTGGCCGGCGGGGCGTTCCCGCGTCCGTGGCCCACTGCGACCGGTGTCTGCTGCCCGGGGCCCTCGATCCGGTGCCCGGCCGGTCCGGCACGATGACGACGTGACCGACCGCGCCGCCGCCCCCGCGCCGATCGACCTCCCCTCGGCGGCCGGCCCCGAGGGCGCTCTGCTGACCGTCACCGGCGCCGACCGGCCGGGAGTCACCGCCACGCTCTTCGCCGCGGTGGAGGGGCTGGGCGCTGAGGTAGCCGAGGTGGTCGATGTCGAGCAGGTCGTCGTGCACGGGCAGCTGGTGCTCGGGGTGGTGGTGCGCGGTCCGGGACGGACCGGTGCGGGCACGCTCGCCGACCGGCTCGCCGGCACTGCCGCACGGGTCGCTGCAGCGACCGGCACGACCGTCACGGTCGAGCCGGCCACCGCCACCGAGGCGCCGGAGCGCGGTCCCCGCCACCACGTGACCGTCCTCGGCCGCCCCGTGCCACCGGCCGCCGTCGCCGGGGCGGCGCACGCCATCGCCGAGGTCGGCGGCAACATCGAGGCCATCCGCCGGCTGTCCGACCACCCGGTCACCAGCTTCGAGCTCACCGTCTCCGGAGCCGGGTCGACGCAGCTGCGCACCGCCCTCGGCGCGGTGGCCGCCCGGACCGGCACCGACGTCGCCGTCGAGCAGGCCGGGCTGGTCCGGCGGAGCAAGCGGCTGATCGTGCTGGACGTCGACTCCACGCTGGTCCGCGGCGAGGTCATCGACGAGCTCGCCGTCCGGGCCGGGCGGGCCGAGGAGGTCGCCGGCATCACCGCGGCCGCGATGAACGGTGAGCTGGACTTCGAGCAGTCGCTGCGTGCCCGGGTGGACCTGCTGGCGGGGCTGCCCGTCCACGTGCTGGACGAGGTGCGCGAGCAGCTGGTGCTCACCCCGGGCGCCCGCACCCTGATCCGCACCCTGCAGCGGCTGGGCTTCCGGTGCGGGATCGTCAGCGGCGGGTTCACCCAGATCACCGACCCGCTGGCCGTGGCCCTCGGGCTGGACTTCGCCGCCGCCAACACCCTGGAGGTGGCCGACGGCCGGCTGACCGGTGGGCTGGTCGGTGAGATCGTCGACCGGGCGGGCAAGGCGCGGGCGCTGGCCCGGTTCGCCGCCAAGCACGGCATCCCGCTGGAGCAGACGGTGGCGGTGGGTGACGGGGCCAACGACCTGGACATGCTCGCCGCCGCCGGGCTCGGCATCGCCTTCAACGCCAAGCCGGTGGTGCAGGAGCAGGCGACCGCCGCGCTGAACCAGCCCTACCTGGATGCGGTGCTCCAGGTGCTGGGCTTCACCCGCGACGAGGTCCTCGACGCCGGCTGAGGCTCAGCCGGCCTGCGGGACCACGCCTTCCAGCTCGACCCCGGCGGCGCGGAGCTGGTCGAGGGCCGCGGTCGTGGTGCCCTCGGCGACCCCGGCGGTGAGGTGCAGCAGCACCCGGGCCGACAGCCCGGTGCCGACGGCGTCCAGGGCAGTGGCCCGCACGCAGTGGTCGGTGGCGATGCCGACGACGTCGATGGTGTCCACGTCGTGCGCACGCAGCCAGTCGGCCAGGCCCTGCCCGTCGTAGGACCCCTCGAAGCCGGAGTAGGCGGCGGAGTACTCGCCCTTGTCGAAGACCGCCTCGATCGGCCGGCGGTCCAGGTCGGAGTGCAGCTCGACCCCGGGCGTGCCGACCACGCAGTGCGCCGGCCAGGTGTCGAGGAAGTCGGGCGCGGCGGAGAAGTGCGCCCCCGGGTCGACGTGGTGGTCGCGGGTGGCGACCACGTGGTCGTAGCCACCCGCGGCGACATGGGCGCTGATGGCCCGCGCCACCGCGGCGCCACCACCGACGGCGAGGCTGCCGCCCTCGCAGAAGTCGTTCTGGACGTCGACGATCACCAGTGCGCGCGTCATCCGCCCATCCTGCCCGCGTCCACCCCGGCCCGCGACCGTCGGCCCGGCCTCACCGAGTGCACCGGTCGGCCCCCTCGCCGGGGCCCGCCGCGAGCTCGCGAGTGGTGGGGGCGGGGGAGTCCTTCCGCAGGCCTCGTCCCGAGGAGGGACGAGGTCTTTCGACCTCCCGCCCGTTCAGGCGGGAACGGTGTCGATGGCGGGCTCGCCCCGGGACAGCGACCAGGCCTCGGTGGGCAGCGTGCCCCGCACCCGGGCGTGCAGCTCCCGGGCGGCGGCCAGCGTCTCGGCCGGGCTGCCCGGGTCGACCACCTCGCCGTCGCGCACCAGCGGTACGAGCAGCTCCCGGTCGTGCGCGGCGGCGGACACCGGCCCGGCGGTGACGACCTCGGCGGTCGCCGTCCCGGCCGCGTCGTGCCGGCGGACGGCGGACTTGCGCCCACCCACCGAGCGCTTGCCCTCGGAGTTCTTCGCCACCGGGACGCCGTCCCGCTCGACCAGCTTGTAGACCATCCCGACGGTGGGGGAGCCCGACCCGGTCACCAGCGACGTGCCCACCCCGTACCCGTCGACGGGAGCGGCGGCCAGGGCGGCGATCGCGTACTCGTCGAGGTCGCTGGTGACGATGACCCGGGTGGCGGTGCTGCCCAGCGAGTCCAGCAGCTCGCGCGCGCGCGTGGCCTGGATCGCCAGGTCGCCGGAGTCCAGCCGCACGGCCCCCAGCTCCGGTCCGGCGACCTCGACCGCCGTCCGGATGCCCTGCTCGGTGTCGTAGGTGTCGACCAGCAGCGTCGTCCCCGCGCCCAGGGTCGCCAGCTGCGCGCGGAAGGCCGCGGCCTCGTCGTCGTGCAGCAGGGTGAACGCGTGGGCGCTGGTGCCGGTGGTCGGGATGCCGTACCGGGCGCCGGCGGCCAGGTTCGAGGTGGCGGAGAAGCCGACGAGGGAGGCGGCCCGGGCAGCGGCGACGGCGGCTCCCTCGTGCGTGCGCCGGGAGCCCATCTCGATGCAGGGCCGGCCCGCGGCGGCGCCGATCATGCGGGCGCCGGCCGCGGCGATGGCGCTGTCGTGGTTGAGGACCGACAGCACCAGGGTCTCCAGCAGCACGGCCTGGCCGAACGGTGCGCGCACGGTGAGCACGGGGGAGCCGGGGAAGTACAGGTCGCCCTCGGCGTAGCCGTCGATGGCGCCGGTGAACCGGAAGCCGGCCAGGTGGTCGAGCAGCCGGGGGTCGTCGATGCCCTGCTCGATCAGCGCGGCCAGCTCGGCGTCGCCGAACCGGAAGTGCGGCAGGGCCTCCAGGAAGCGGCCGGTGCCGGCCAGCACGCCGTAGCGGCGGCCGTGCGGGAGGCGGCGGGCGAACACCTCGAAGACGCAGTCCCGCTCCGCGGTGCCGTCGGCCAGCGCGGCGGCGAGCATGGTCAGCTCGTAGCGGTCGGTGAGCAGCGCGGGGCTGAGCGGGCTCGACGGCATGGACGCAGACGATAGGGGCCTCCCGTCTGCGCCGCCCGGGCGAGGCGTCCTAGAGTGCTCACGTGGCCGGACCGCTCGCGCCGGCGTGGACGCCGGAGACCGTCAGCCGGGAGGATTCCGACCTCGACCGCCCCTGGGTGACGGTGGTCTGGGACGACCCGGTGAACCTGATGACCTACGTGACCTTCGTGCTGCAGGAGCTGTTCGGCTACGACGAGGCCACCGCCACGAAGCTGATGCTGCAGGTGCACCACGAGGGCCGGGCGGTGGTCAGCTCCGGGCCGCGGGAGCGCATGGAGCACGACACCAGCCGGCTGCACGCCTACGGCCTGTGGGCCACCCACCAGAAGGACGCCTGAGGTGCGGCCCTTCCGCCGCAAGGGCGACGTGCTGGTGGCGAAGCTGGGAGCCGCCGAGGTCGGCATCGTGAGCCTGCTGCTCGACCAGCTCGAGCAGCTGCTGGCCGCCGACCCCGACGACACCGGGGGCGACCCGGTCGTCGAGCGCCTGCTGCCGCCGGGCCACGTCGGCGACCCGGAGACGGCCGCGGACTACCGCGAGCTGACCGAGGCCGGGCTGCGCAGCGGCAAGGCCGACGACCTCGCGATGGTGCGGGCGACCCTGCCGGTCGAGGGCGGGGAGGTGCGGCTGGACGCCGAGCAGGCCCGCGCCTGGCTGCGCACCACCAACGACCTGCGGCTCGCGCTGGGCACCCGGCTGGGCGTGACCGCCGAGACCGGGGCGCCGGCCGACACCGACGGCGAGGAGGGCTCCCAGCTGGCCGTGTACCACTGGCTCACCGCCGTGCAGGGCTCGCTGATCGACGCGCTGGTCGCCGGCCGCGGCGGCCGGAGGTGAGCAGCACCAGCACCGCCACCAGCAGGTCGGCGACGAAGAACACGTGGACCAGGCTCGGCAGCACCCGGTCCCGGACCAGCCCGCCGATGCAGGCCAGCAGGGTGACCCCGGAGAGCGCGAGCAGCAGCAGCAGCGCCAGCGCCCGGCCGAGGACCAGCAGGGCGAGCTCCACCCGGTCGGTGCGCTCGTGGAGGCTCGACCGGCCGCTGCGGTGACGCACCCCCGCGCTGCCCAGGGCGAGGGCGGGCAGCGGCAGCAGGACCACGCCCGCCACCATCAGCGCCTCGACCACCACGGGGCCCGACGCTAGTGGTGCCGGACCGGCCCGGAGCCTCCCCCGGGTGCGGCCCCACCCCTCCCGGGGAGGGGGAGCGGTGGAGCCCGCGGCCCGGCGGCCTAGACTGCGCCCGTGCTGCGCATCGACCGCGCGACCTACGACGCCATCGTGGCCCACTCGCGCCGGGACCACCCGGACGAGGCCTGCGGTGTCGTCGCCGGGCCCGAGGGCAGCGACCGGCCCGAGCGGCACATCCCGATGCTGAACGCGGCGCGCTCGCCCACGTTCTACGAGTTCGACAGCGCCGACCTGCTGGAGCTCTACCGGGGCATGGACGACCGGGACGAGGTCCCCGTGGTCGTCTACCACTCGCACACCGCCACCGAGGCCCGGCCCTCGCGCACCGACATCAGCTACGCCTCCGAGCCCGAGGCGCACTACGTGCTGGTGTCGACCCGCGAGCACGGTGGGCAGACCGGCCTGGTCGGTGACGACGTCGAGTTCCGGAGCTTCCGGATCGTCGACGGGCAGGTCACCGAGGAGGACGTCGACGTCGTCGAGTCCTACCTGTTCGGCCACTCGCCGACCACCGTCGTCTACGAGTGACCCAGCCCTCCTGCTCCGGCAGGAGGGCCGACGCGACCGCCGGAATCTCCGGTCGCGGACCGGCGTTGCCCCCGACAGCCGTTCCACCCGTGCGCGCTGCGCGCGACACCCCCCACCCCGCGAGAAGGAGCTCTCCCGCCATGGCCATCCAGGTCCGCATCCCGACCATCCTGCGCACCCACACCGGCGGCAACAAGACCGTCGAGGGCTCCGGCGCCACCCTCGGCGCCCTGGTCGACGACATCGACAGCCAGCACCCCGGGATCAAGAACCGCCTGGTCACAGAGGAGGGCAAGCTGCACCGCTTCGTCAACGTCTACGTCAACGACGAGGACGTGCGCTTCACCGGTGCGCTGGACACCGCCGTCTCCGACGGCGACTCCGTGACGATCCTCCCCGCGGTCGCCGGCGGCTGCTGACCGGGCCTCCCCGCCCGGCACCCACTCCCCAGGAGATCTGCTCATGGCCCGCTTCGCCTCTCTCGTCGACTCGCTCGGCAACACCCCGCTGGTGGGTCTGCCGTCGCTGTCGCCCACCCCTGACGTGCGGCTGTGGGCCAAGCTCGAGGACCACAACCCCACCGGTTCGATCAAGGACCGGGCCGCCATCGCGATGATCGACGCGGCGGAGAAGGAGGGGCGCCTCTCGGCCGGCAGCACCATCCTGGAGCCGACCAGCGGCAACACCGGCATCTCGCTGGCCATGGTCGCCCGCCAGCGCGGCTACCAGCTGATCTGCGTGATGCCGGAGAACACCTCGATCGAGCGGCGGCAGCTGCTGGAGATGTACGGCGCGCGGATCATCAGCTCGCCGGCGGCCGGCGGCAGCAACCAGGCCGTCGCCGTGGCCAAGGGCCTGGCTGCCGAGCACGACGACTGGGTGATGCTCTACCAGTACGGCAACCCGGCCAACGCCGAGGCGCACTACACCGGCACCGGCCCGGAGATCCTGGCCGACATGCCCTCGATCACCCACTTCGTCGCGGGCCTGGGCACCACCGGCACGCTGATGGGCGTCTCCCGGTTCCTGCGGGAGCACAAGCCCGGCGTCCAGGTGATCGCCGCCGAGCCGCGCTACGGCGAGCTGGTCTACGGCCTGCGGAACATCGACGAAGGCTTCATCCCCGAGCTCTACGACGCCGACCTGCTGGACTCCCGGTTCTCGGTCGGCCCGGACGACGCCATCCACCGCACCCGCCAGCTGGTGGAGCGCGAGGGCATCTTCGCCGGCATCTCGACCGGGGCGATCCTGCACGCGGCGCTGGGCATCGCGGACAAGGAGGTCGCGGCCGGCCGCCGGGCCGACATCGTCTTCGTCGTCTGCGACGGCGGGTGGAAGTACCTGTCCACCGGTGCCTACGCGGGCACCCTCGACGAGGCGTCGGCCGCGCTCGAGGGCCAGCTCTGGGCATGACGACGGGCGCAGGACCCTCTCTCCCCCCATCCTTCGCAGGCTCAGGGCGGGACCCTGGACGAGGGCCTGACCCCCACCACCGGCAGGCTCGCGGCGGGCCCCTGCGAGGGGGCCTGGTGCTCTCGGCGCGGGGGCTGCTGTTCGACAACGACGGCGTGCTGGTCGACTCCGAGGCCGGGGTCGTGCGGGCGTGGACCCGCTGGGCGGTGGACAACGACCTGGACCTGGTCGAGGTGCTGCTCGCCGTCCCCGGCCGCCGGGCCGCCGACACCGTCGCCCTCTTCATGGGGGCCGCCGCGGTGCCCGCCGCGGTCGCCGACATCACCCGTCACGAGCTGGCGGACGTCGCCGGCACGACCGCCGTCCCCGGGGTGCTGGAGCTGGTCCCGCAGCTGGGCGGCGTCCCGTGGGCGGTCGTCACCTCCGGGGTGCGGGAGCTGGCGAGCGCCCGGCTGGCCGCCGCCGGCGTGCCGCTGCCGGCGGTCCTGGTCACCGCCGAGGACGTCACGGCCGGCAAGCCGGACCCGCAGCCCTACCTGACCGGGGCGGCCCGGCTGCGGCTGCCGCCGGCCGACCTCGTCGTCCTGGAGGACAGCCCCAGCGGTGTGGCCGCCGGGCTCGCCGCCGGCTGCGCGGTGCTGGGCGTCGGCGAGCTCGCGCTGGAGACGGCGGCGACGGCCGTGGTCCGCGACCTGACCGGCGTCCGCTGGACCGGCGAGGGCCTGCTGCTGCCCGCCGCCGCCCTGCTCCGTTCCTGACCGGGCCGGCCGGGCAGGTCCCGGCGACCGTCGTCGCGGCTCGCTAGCCTGGCCCGCGAGATGAACAGCCACGGGACGACGGCAGGGGCGGACGCGCCCATCGGGATCTTCGACTCCGGTGTCGGCGGGCTGACCGTCGCCCGGGCGGTGCTCGACCAGCTGCCGCACGAGTCGATCCGCTACGTCGGCGACACCGCGCACAGCCCGTACGGGCCGCGGCCGATCGCCGAGGTGCGCCGGCACTCCCTCGCCGTGATGGACGACCTGGTCGCCGCGGGGGTGAAGATGCTGGTCATCGCCTGCAACTCCGCCAGCGCCGCCTGTCTGGGCGATGCCCGCGAGCGCTACGACGTGCCGGTCGTGGAGGTCGTGCTGCCGGCGGTGCGCCGGGCGACGGCGGCGACCCGGACGGGGCGGATCGGGGTGATCGGGACGACGGCGACGATCACCAGCGGCGCCTACACCGACGCCTTCGCCGCGGCCCCGCAGGTCACCGTCACCAGCGCCGCCTGCCCCAGCTTCGTCGACTTCGTCGAGCACGGGACCACCAGCGGCCGGCAGCTGGTCGGGCTGGCCCAGTCCTACCTCGACCCGCTGCTGGCCGCCGACGTCGACACCCTCGTCCTGGGCTGCACGCACTACCCGCTGCTCACCGGGGTGCTGTCGCTGGTGATGGGGGAGGGGGTCACGCTGGTCTCCAGCGCCGAGGAGACGGCCAAGGACGTCTACCGGGTGCTCACCCGCACCGAGCTGCTCCGCGACCCCGACGGGCCGCCCCCGGTGCACCGCTTCCTGGCCACCGGTGACCCGGAGCCCTTCGCCCGGCTGGGCCGCCGCTTCCTCGGCCCCGAGGTCGGCGTGGTGCTGCGCGCCGGTCGGGGGGCGGCGGCGTGAGGCTCACCGTCATCGGGTGCTCGGGCAGCGCGCCGGGGCCGGCGTCCCCGGCGTCGTGCTACCTGGTCGAGCACGAGGAGTTCGCGCTCCTGCTCGACCTGGGCAGCGGCGCCTTCGGCGCGCTGCAGGCGGTCGTCGACCCGGGGATGGTCGACGCCGTCTACCTCAGCCACCTGCACGCCGACCACTGCCTGGACGTCGCGCCGTTCGTCGTGTGGCACCGCTACTCCGGGCGCTCCGACGGCCGCCCGGTCCCGCTGTACGCACCCGTGGGCGCCGACCGCCGGCTGGCGGCGGCCTACGACCCCGACGGTGGGCCGATCGACGACGTGTTCGGCGTGACCGCGATGGGTGCGGGCAGCTGGACCATCGGCCCGTTCGAGGTCACCACCGCGCGCACCCAGCACCCCGTCGAGTGCTACGCGGTGCGGCTGAGCGCCGGCGGCCGGTCCCTGGTCTACACCGGTGACACCGGCCCGAGCGCCGAGGTCGTCGAGCTGGCCCGCGGCGCCGACGTGCTGCTGGCCGAGGCCGCGCACCCCGACGTCCCGGGTCTGCCCGACGGCCTGCACCTGACCGGCCGCCAGGCCGGCGAGCACGCCGCCGCGGCCGGGGTGGGCCGGCTGCTGGTCACCCATGTGCCGGCCTGGGTGGACGCCGCCGCCCAGCTGGCCGCGGCCCGCGCCGTCTTCCCCGACAGCGAGCTCGCCCGGCACGCCGCGGTCTACGACGTGTAGGTGACGGACCCCCTCGCCCCTGGTTCCGTCCCGGGGCTCGCCCGAGCCTGCGAGGGTGCGGAGGACGGGGTCCTCCTACTCGTGGCGGGCCCCTACGAGGGGCCGGACGGTTGCCCGGGACCGGCCGCTGGGGCACGGTGACCGGGTGGCCACCGAGGAGGAACGGGACGGCGTCCGGTTGAGCAGCCTGGACTCCCCGCTGGGCGACGGGCTGGGAGTGGCCAAGCGCGACCTGGTCGACCACCTCGACGCCTTCGCCGACCGGCTGGTGCCGTTGCTGGCCGGCCGGCCGCTGACGGTGCAGCGGGTGCGGCCCGGCGCGGCGCCGTTCATCCAGCGCGACGTCCCCAGGGGCGCGCCGGAGTGGGTGCGCACCGTGCCCACCTGGAGCGATCGCGCGCACCGCGAGGTGCACCAGGTGCTGTGCGAGGACCGCCGCACGCTGCTGTGGCTGGCCAACCAGCGGGCCGTGGAGTTCCACGTGCCCTTCGGCCGGGTCGGCGAGGACGAGCCCACCGGTCTGGTGCTCGACCTCGACCCGCCCGACGGCGCGGACTTCGCCGGGGTCGTGGCGACCGCGCTGCTGGCCCGCCGGGCGCTGGCCGACGCCGGGCTGGCCGGGGCGGTGAAGAGCAGCGGCTCCACCGGACTGCACGTCGTCGTCCCGGTGTGCGGCGCACCGGCCGAGGACGTCGCCGCCGCCACCCGCGCGCTGGCCGCCCGCACCGCGGCGCTCGACCCGGAGCTGGCCACCACCGCCTACGTCGTCGCGGACCGGGGTGGGCGGGTGTTCGTCGACCCGACCCGGTCCGGGCGCGGGACGATCGCGGTCGCCTACAGCCCGCGGGTGCGCCCCGGCCTGCCGGTGTCGGCCCCGGTGACCTGGGCGGAGCTCGCCGCCTGGGACGACGCGTCGGGGTTCCGGCCCGGGGACGTCACCGTGCGCAGCGCTCGGGAGCACTTCGCCGGCGACGACCCGTGGGCCGCCGCGCAGCCGGACCCCCAGCGGCTGCCCGCCGACCTGGTCGCCGAGGGCGCCGCGATCCCGGTCGCCCGGGTGGCGGCGATGCACGAGGGGAAGCGGCGGGCCCGCGCGGCCCGGGAGGGCGGCGCGTGATCACCTGGCTGCACGGTGCCTTCGGCGCCGGCAGGTACTCGGTGACCGCGCAGCTCGTCCGCCGTCGTCCCGGGCTGGTGCCCTGCGACCCCGAGCTGGTCGGGTACCTGCTGCGCCGGGTGCTGCCCGTGATCGACGCGCCCGCACCGCTGAGCTGACCGGGCACCGGCGCAGCCCGACCCTCCGACAGGATCGTGCTGCGCCGGTGCACAGGGGCGCGGTCGTCCACAGCCCGTCCGTCTGCACCACCACCCTGGGCGGTGGCGTCGGTCAGGGTCGAGGACGTGACGAGCGACCCCGGCTCACCTGGCAGGACCGCGACGGTGCGTTCCCCGGGGAGCCCGGCTGGCCGTGCGGTCCCGGTGCCGGCCGCGGCCGGGGGCCTGGCGGGTGTGATCGGGGTGCGCGGGCAGCCGGGCGTCCGCTGGGACGGCCCGCCCGGCGGAGGGGGCAGGTCAGACCTGGATCTCGCGGCCGTCCTCGCCCCACATGGTGTGGAACGAGCCTTCCTTGTCGGTGCGCCGGTAGGTGTGCGCCCCGAACAGGTCGCGCAGCCCCTGGATGAGCGCCGCCGGCAGCCGCTCCGCGCGCAGCCCGTCGTAGTAGGAGAGGGCGCTGCCGAAGCCGGGCACCGGGACGCCGTTGCGTGCGGCCCCGGCCACGACCTGGCGCCAGCCCTCCTGGCCCGCGCTCACGGCACCGCGGAAGTAGTCGTTGGTGAGCAGCGTGGTGACGTCGGGCTCGTCGGTGAACACCTGGGCGATCCGGTCGAGGAACTCGGCCCGGATGATGCAGCCACCGCGCCAGATCCGGGCCAGCGCGGCCCGGTCGATGTCCCAGCCGTACTGGTCGGCGCCCTGGGTGATCTGGTCGAACCCCTGGGCGTAGGCGACCACCTTGGACGCGTACAGCGCCTGCCGCACCGACTCGACGAACGCGTCCCGGTCGTCGATCTCCCAGGTGGTGCCCGGACCGGGGAGGACCAGCTGGGCGGCCCGCCGCTGCTCACGGTGCCCGGACAGCGCACGGGCGAAGACCGCCTCGGCGATCCCGCTGACCGGCACGCCCAGGTCGAGCGCGGACTGCACGGTCCAGCGGCCGGTGCCCTTCTGCTCGGCCTCGTCGAGCACGACGTCGACGAAGGGGGCGCCGGTCTCGGCGTCGGTGTGCCGGAGCACCTGGGCGGTGATCTCGATCAGGTAGCTGGAGAGGTCGCCGGTGTTCCAGTCGGCGAAGACGTCGCCGATCTCGGCCGGGCTCATCCCGAGCCCCTCGCGGAGCAGGTCGTAGGCCTCGGCGATGAGCTGCATGTCGGCGTACTCGATGCCGTTGTGCACCATCTTCACGAAGTGCCCGGCCCCGCTCTCCCCGACGTGGGTGCAGCACGGCTCGCCGTCGACGACGGCCGCGATCGACTCCAGCAGCGGGCCGACCAGCTCGTAGGCCTGCGCCGAGCCGCCGGGCATGATGCTCGGGCCGTTGAGCGCACCCTCCTCGCCGCCGCTGATGCCGGTGCCGACGAAGTGCAGACCCTGGGCGGAGAGTGCCTCGGTGCGCCGCACGGTGTCGGTGAACAGGGCGTTGCCGCCGTCCATCAGCACGTCGCCCTCGTCCAGCAGCGGGGCGATCTCGTCGATCACGGCGTCGGTCGGGGCGCCGGCCTGCACCATGACGATGATCTTGCGCGGCCGCTGCAGGGCCCCGACGAACTCGGCCGCGGAGGCGGTCGGGACGAAGTCGCCCTCGCTGCCGTGGGCGTCCACCAGGGCATCGGTGCGCGCCTGGGTGCGGTTGTGCAGGACGACCTGGTGGCCGTGCCGGGCGAGGTTGCGGGCGAGGTTGGCGCCCATGACGGCGAGCCCGGTGACACCGATCTGATCATTCATGCCCCCGACCCTGCCTGACCCGGCGGCGTCCTGCCAGCGGCTGCCACATCCGGGGACCGGCAGACCCACCCCGGACGGCCTCGCCCGGCGGCTCGCGCCGAGCGTGCGGGGGTGCGGAGGACGGGGTGCTTCCTCAGGCGATGCCGAGGTCGCGCATCAGCTTGGCGACGTGCCCGGTGGCCTTGACGTTGTAGGCGGCCTTCTCGACCAGGCCCTCGGCACCGACGACGAACGTCGACCGGATCACCCCGACGACGTCCTTGCCGTAGAGCTTCTTCGGGCCGTAGGCGCCGTACGCGCCGAGCACCGTCTTGTCCGGGTCGGAGACGAGGGTGATGTGCAGCCCCTCCTCCTCCCGGAAGCTGCGCAGCTTGTCGGGGGCGTCGGGGGAGACACCGATGATGTCCAGCCCGGCCTCGGCGAGGTCGCCGGCGGCCGCGGTGAAGTCGACGGCCTGGGTGGTGCAGCCCGGGGTCAGCGCGGCCGGGTAGCAGTAGACGATCACGCGCCGGCCCCGGTGGGAGGCCAGCGAGACGGGGTTGCCGTCGGCGTCGGGCAGGGTGAAGTCCGGCGCCGGGTCACCGGGCGCGAGGCGGACGGGGGCGACGCTCGTCTCGGTCATGCACCGCATCTTCCCGCATCCCCGGGGCGGGGGCCGAACCGGCCGGTCAGCCCGCCAGGAAGCTGAACCGCACGTGCCGGGTCGGGTTGTCGATGTTGGTGTCGACGAAGCAGATCCGCTGCCAGGTGCCCAGGGCCATCCGCCCCTCCAGCACCGGCACCGTGGCGTGCGGCGGGACGAAGGCCGGCAGCACGTGGTCCCGGCCGTGGCCGGCCGCCCCGTGGCGGTGGCGCCAGCGGTCGTCGCGGGGGAGCAGCTCGTCCAGCTGGGCCAGCAGGTCGTCGTCGCTGCCCGCGCCGGTCTCGATGATCGCGATGCCGGCGGTGGCGTGCGGGACGAACACCTGCAGCAGCCCGTCACCGGCGTTCCGGACGAACTCGGCGCACTCGTCGGTCAGGTCGACCACCGAGGGCACGCCCCCGGTGCGGACGGCTCGCAGCTCCGATCGCATGGGAAGAGGGTCGCAGAACGGCACTACCCTCGGCACCCGTGACCCGCCCCGACGGCCGCAGCGCCGACCAGCTCCGCCCGGTGACCATCACCCGCAACTGGCTCGACCACGCCGAGGGGTCGGTGCTGGTGGAGTTCGGCCGCACCCGGGTGCTCTGCGCGGCCAGCGTCACCGAGGGCGTGCCCCGGTGGCGCAGGGGCTCGGGCCTGGGCTGGGTCACCGCCGAGTACTCGATGCTGCCGCGGGCCACCCACACCCGCAACGACCGCGAGTCGGTCAAGGGCAAGGTCGGCGGCCGCACCCACGAGATCAGCCGGCTCATCGGCCGCTCGCTGCGCGCCAGCATCGACCTGTCCGCGCTGGGGGAGAACAGCATCGCGCTGGACTGCGACGTCCTGCAGGCCGACGGCGGCACCCGCACCGCGGCGATCACCGGCGCCTACGTGGCACTGGCCGACGCCGTGTCCTGGCTGGGGGAGCGCGGCAAGCTGGCCCGGCCCACCGCGATCACCCAGTCGGTGGCGGCGATCAGCGTCGGCGTCGTCGACGGCGAGCCGCGGCTGGACCTCGCCTACGAGGAGGACGTGCGCGCCGGCACCGACATGAACGTCGTCTGCACCGCCGACGGCGGTTTCGTCGAGGTCCAGGGGACGGCGGAGGGCGCGGTGTTCGACCGGCCGACCCTGGATGAGCTCCTCGACCTGGCCGTCGCCGGCTGCGCCGAGCTGACCGCGCGGCAGCAGCAGGCCCTCTCGGCATGAGCCGGCTGCTGCTCGCCACCCGCAACGCCGGCAAGCTCGCCGAGCTGCAGCGGCTGCTGGCCACCGCCGTCCCCGGGGTCGAGGTGGTGGGCCTGCGGGACGTCGAGGAGTACCCGGAGGCCCCGGAGACCGGCGCGACGTTCGAGGAGAACGCGCTGCTCAAGGCCCGGGAGGCGGTGCGGTGCACCGGTCTGCCCGCGGTGGCCGACGACTCGGGGATCACCGTCGACGCCCTGAACGGGATGCCCGGCGTGCTGTCCGCGCGCTGGTCGGGCCGGCACGGCGACGACCCGGCGAACACCGCCCTGCTGCTCGGCCAGCTCGCCGACGTCCCCGCCGAGCGGCGCGGTGCGGCGTTCGTCTGCGCGGCGGCGCTGGTGACCCCCGACGGGTTCGAGCACGTGCTGCGCGCGGAGTGGCGGGGCCGGGTGGTCGGCGAGGGCCGGGGCACCAACGGCTTCGGCTACGACCCGGTGTTCGTGCCCGAGGGGCTGGAGCTGACCTCCGCGGAGCTGCCCCCGGCGGAGAAGGACGCGCGCAGCCACCGCGGCCAGGCGTTCACCGCGCTGCTGCCGGTGGTCGCCGAGGTGCTGGGCGTCCGCTGACCGCTCCTTGCGGAGACCTTGCGGTGGCGTGCAGGCGGGCCTGCGGTCGGCCGCCCAGGGTCACTGGTGCCGGCGGGAGGACCCCCGGCGCGCAGAGCCTCGAGGAGTGACGTGAACGCCAGCAGCACCAACGGTCCCGCCCGGCGGGTGACCGTGGCCGAGCTCATCGGTTCGGTCGGCGTCATCGGCGCAGCCGCCGCCGTCGCCGGGCTGGGCACGTTCGGCGCCTTCACCGACAGCACCACCCCCGCCGCGGTCTCCGTCGACTCCGGCGTCGTCTCCATCGCGCTGTCGGCCGCCGACGGCACGGTCGGCGTCCCGCTCTCCTTCGCCGGCGTCGTGCCCGGCGCCTCGGTCACCCAGGTCATCGACCTGGTCAACGACGGGAACTCCGCCCTGGCCTCGGTCAGCCTGGAGACCGCGGCGGTCACCTCCAGCGTCCTGGACACCGACACGACCAACGGCCTGCAGATGTCGGTGCGGTCCTGCTCGGTCGCCTGGACCACCGACGTCCGCTGCACCGGCACCGTGCGCACCGTGCAGACCACCGGACCGGTCGTCCGCACGACCACGCTGACCGAGCCCGCGAGCCTGGCCGCGCAGACGACCGACCACCTCGCCGTGACCCTGCAGCTGCCCGCCTCCGCCGGCGACGTCTTCAAGGAGCAGGCCAGCGAGCTGTCGCTGACCTTCACCGCCACCCAGCGCACCGGTACCGCCCGCTGACCCGCGCCCACCGGCACGTCGCCGGGACCGCCGCTCAGCGGCGGGTCTGCCGGTCGAGGGGCTCGGCGGTGCGTCGCCCCTCGAAGAAGTAGGCGCCCAGCGCGCCGGCCAGGGTGGCGAACCCGGCGACGGAGTAGACCGCCAGCGCCACCTCCAGGAAGCGGGCGAGACCGTGCGCGGTCGCCAGTGGCTGGCCGGTGACGGTGCCGAGCGCCGCGTCGTGCAGCGCCGGCCCGTAGGCGGGGTAGGCGCCGACCACGTAGAGCAGCTGGCTGCTGGCGAGGACGACCACCCCGGTCACCGCGGCGAGCCAGCCGATCCGGCTGGTCAGCAGCCGGCCGGCCGACCGGGAGCCGCGGACGGCGGCCGACAGCACGCCGCCGACCCGTGCGGTCCGGAGCAGGGTGAGCGCGCGGGCGAAGCGGAGGAAGGGGAGCGCGAGGAAGACCAGCTGCCACCAGTTGCGCAGCCAGAAACGCCGCTGGCTGGGCGCCCGGTACGCGCGGAAGGCGAACTCGGCCACGAAGACCGCCCAGCAGATCCAGCCGACCACGCTCAGCGTCGTCACCAGCCACGGCTCCCGGGCCAGCGACTGGCCGAGGACGACGAGCACGAAGAGCAGGCCCAGCACGCCCATCGGCCGGTCCAGCCGGGTGGCCAGCCCCACGGCCTCGGGGGAGTCGTCGGTCGAGCTGTCGGCGCGCATGGAGGAGCCCTACCCGGTGGTCACCGGCGCCTGCACCACGGCGCCCGGTGCGATCGTCCGCCGCGGCACCGACCGCTGGACGCCCGGACCCCGCCGGGGCGCGGTGCAGCTGGTCCCGCCAGGGCGGCCCGTCCCGCCAGGGGTTCGGTGCGCTAGTCCCGCCAGGGTGCGATGCAGCAGCCGTCGCAGTCGTGCGCCCCGGACACCCCGCCGAGGCCCTGGAGGTGCACGACGTCGTCGGGGTCGGGGTGCCCCACGCCGTGGGCGCACGTGCGCTCGAACAGGTCGCGCCGCGGCTGCCAGACCAGCGGCCACTCGCGCATGTGGTGCTGGCTGGCCTCCCGCACGGGGAACTCGCGGGGTGCGCGTCGGGGCATGACGGCGGTCTCCTGGGTCGGCCGGTCGGGTGCGGTGCGGCGGACGGGACGCGTCGGCGCTTCGGCGAGCATGGGCCCAGCGTCGACCGGCTGACGAGCACGGCACTGTGCTGCAGATGTGGGTTGGCTGTCAGCGGTGCGCCCACGCCGGGCGTGCGACCGGTGCGGAAGGCGGGATTCGAACCCGCACGCCCGAGGGCACCAGGACCTAAACCTGGCGTGGCTGCCGTTACACCACTCCCGCGTACGGGGGAGTCTAGGAGCTCCCCACCCGGCCGGGTCGACCGCGATCTGGCAGGCTGTCGCCCGTGCCGCGCAGCCCTGAGCAGATCCAGCAGGAGATCGACGCCGCCCGGGAGTCCCTCGGGTCGACGTTGGACGAGCTGGCGTACCGGACCAACCCCACCCGGCTGAAGGCGCAGGGCAGGGCGAAGGCGCAGGCCTTCCTGGCCAGCCCGACCGGCATCGCCGTCGAGAGCGCCCTCGGTCTGGTCGTCACCCTGGTGGTGACCACGACGGTCGTCCGCCGCGTCCGCAACCGCCGTCGTGCCCGTCCTGCGCTCGGCCACAGCCGCCGACGCTGACGCCGTCGCGGAGGTCCACCTGGCCTCCCGGGCCGCGGCGCTGCCCTGGCTGCCCGTCGTCCACACCCCGGCGGAGACCCGCTGGTGGGTCGAGCACGTCGTCCTGACGCAGCTGCGCACCTGGGTCGCCGTCGACGAGGACGACGTCGTCGGCTTCGTGGCGGTGGACGACGGCCGGCTCGAGCAGCTCTACCTGCGCCCGGACCGGCGCCGGCAGGGCATCGGCACGCTGCTGTTCCGGCGGGTCCAGCAGGCGGAGCCGGCCGGGTTCACCTGTGCCGTCTTCACCCGCAACGCCCCGGCCCGCGCATTCTACGAGCGGCTGGGCTGCCGGGTGGTCGCCGAGAGCGACGGCCGGGACAACGAGGAGCGCGAGCCCGACGTCACGTACGCGTGGCGTCCCTGAGGCGCACACTCGCAGGCGTGCCGCACCCCACCCCTGATCCCGCAGGTCCCGGCCAGGAGTCCGTCTGGAACCACCCCCGCCCGCCGTCGGCGGAGGTCGACGGCCGCCGCGTCGAGGTCACCGTCGGTGGGCGGGTCGTCGCCAGCACCGGCCGCGCCGTGCGCGTCTGCGAGACCAGCCACCCGCCGGTCTACTACGTGCCCCGCGACGACATCGTCCCCGGTGTCCTCGAGCGCGGCGACGGCTCGTCGTGGTGCGAGTTCAAGGGGCAGGCCACCTACTGGGACCTCGTCGTCGACGGCGTCCGGCACCCGTCGGTCGCCTGGTCCTACGAGCGGCCCTCGCCCGGCTACGAGCACCTGCGCGGCGCGCTGGCGTTCTACCCGAGCCGGGTGGACGGCGCGACGGTCGACGGCGAGCCGGTGCGCGCCCAGGCCGGGGACTTCTACGGCGGCTGGATCACCGACGACGTGGTCGGCCCGTTCAAGGGCGAGCCCGGCACCCACGGCTGGTGACAGCGGTACCCCCCGGGGGTACCGTGGTCGGCATGACAGGCTACGCGGGGGAGAAGGACCAGCTGCTCGCGCGCCTCAAGCGCGTGGAAGGCCAGGTCCGGGGCATCGCGCGGATGGTCGAGGACGAGACGTACTGCATCGACGTGCTGACCCAGGTCTCGGCGGCCACCAAGGCGCTGCAGGCCGTCGCGCTCGGCCTGCTGGAGGACCACCTCGCGCACTGCGTCCGCGATGCGGTGGCCAGCAGTGCCGCCGACGACGGCGCCGCGGCCGACGCGAAGATCGCCGAGGCCTCGGCGGCCATCGCCCGGCTCGTCCGGTCCTGACCCACCCCACGACAGGAGCAAGAACGTGCAGACCATGGACTTCACCGTCACCGGCATGACCTGCCAGCACTGCGTCGCCTCGGTCACCGAGGAGGTCGGCGAGCTCGGCGTGGCCGAGGTCGACGTCGACCTGGCCACCGGCCGGCTGCACGTCGTCGGCGACGTGACGCCTGCGCAGGTGCAGGCCGCGGTCGCCGAGGCGGGCGACTACACCGCGCAGCCGGCATGAGCGCCGGGCCGGAGGCGGCCCGGTCCGACCCGCAGGCGCCGCTGGACGAGGTCCGCAGCGAGATCCGGTTGGACATCACCGGGATGACCTGCGCCAGCTGCGCGAACCGGATCGAGCGCAAGCTCAACAAGCTCGACGGCGTCCAGGCCAGCGTCAACTACGCCACCGAGGCCGCGACCGTCCGGTTCGACCCCGCCCGGGTCGGCACCGACCGGCTGCTGGAGACCGTGAGCGCCGCTGGGTACTCCGCCGCGCTGCCGGCCCCGCCGATGGACGACGAGCCGGCACCCGTCGCCCCGGAGGCCGCGCTGCGGCAGCGGCTGCTGATCAGCGCCGCGCTCGCGCTGCCGGTGCTGGTGCTGTCGATGGTCCCGGCCTGGCAGTTCGACAACTGGCAGTGGCTGGCGCTGATCCTGGCCAGCCCGGTGGTCGTCTGGGGCGCGTGGCCGTTCCACCGCGCCGCCGTCGTCAACGCCCGGCACGGCGCCAGCACCATGGACACCCTGGTCTCGATCGGCATCACCGCGGCGTACCTGTGGTCGCTGTGGGCGCTCATCCTCGGTGACGCCGGCATGCCGGGCATGCGGATGAGCTTCACCCTGCTGCCCGAGCGGGGCGCCGGCGCGCACGAGATCTACCTGGAGGTCGCCGCCGCGGTCACCGTCTTCCTGCTCGCCGGCCGCTGGGCCGAGGCCCGCGCCAAGCGCCGTTCGGGTGCCGCGCTGGCCGCCCTGCTCGAGCTCGGTGTGCGCGAGGCCGCCGTGCTGCGCGACGGCGTCGAGGTGCGCGTGCCCATCGGCGAGCTGGCCGTGGGTGACCGGTTCGTCGTCCGGCCGGGGGAGAAGGTCGCCACCGACGGGCTGGTGGTCTCCGGCAGCTCCGCGGTGGACCTGTCGATGCTGACCGGGGAGAGCGTGCCGGTCGAGGTCGCCGAGGGCGACCGGGTCACCGGTGCCACGGTCAACGTCGGCGGCCGGCTGGTCGTCGAGGCCACCCGGGTGGGCGCGGACACCACGCTGGCCCAGCTCGGCCGGCTGGTCACCCGGGCGCAGAGCGGCAAGGCGCAGGTGCAGCGGCTGGCCGACCGGGTCTCGGCGGTGTTCGTGCCGGTCGTGCTGGTCATCGCGCTGGGCACCCTGCTCGGCTGGCTGCTCACCACCGGCGACGTCACCGCCGCCTTCACCGCCGCCGTCGCCGTGCTCGTCATCGCCTGCCCGTGCGCGCTCGGCCTGGCCACGCCCACCGCGCTGCTGGTCGGCACCGGCCGGGGCGCCCAGCTGGGGGTGCTCATCAAGGGCCCCGAGGTGCTGGAGAGCACCCGCCGGGTCGACACCGTCGTGCTGGACAAGACCGGCACCGTCACCACCGGGCAGCTGAGCCTGGTCGAGGTCGCCGGCCACCCCGACACCCTCCGGCTGGCCGCCGCCGTCGAGACCGGCTCCGAGCACCCGATCGCCCGCGCGGTCGTCGCCGCGGCCGGTGCGCCCCTCGCGCCGGTCACCGCGTTCGCCAGCCAGGCCGGCATCGGCGTCACCGGCACCGTCGAGGGCCACGCCGTGGTCGTCGGCGGCCGGGGCGAGCTGCCCGCCGAGCTGTCCGCCGTGGTGGCGGCCGCAGAGGCGGCCGGGCGCACCGCCGTCCCGGTCGCCTGGGACGGCGGGGTCCGGGGCGTGCTCGTCGTCGCCGACACCGTCAAGCCGACCAGTGCTGCGGCCATCGCCCGGCTGCGGGCGCTCGGCCTCTCCCCGGTGCTGGTCACCGGCGACAACGCGGGGGCCGCCGCCGCGGTGGCCCGCGCCGTCGGCCTGGCCCCCGCCGAGGTGGTCTCCGGGGTGCTGCCGGCCGGCAAGGTCGACGTCGTCCGTGACCTCCAGGCCCGCGGCCGGGTGGTCGCCATGGTCGGCGACGGCGTCAACGACGCCCCGGCACTCGCCCAGGCCGACCTCGGGCTGGCGATGGGCTCGGGCACCGACGTGGCGATCGAGGCCAGCGACCTCACCCTGGTGCGCGCCGACCTGGATGCCGCGGTCGACGCCGTCCGGCTGGCCCGGCGCACCCTGGCGGTGATCAAGGGCAACCTGTTCTGGGCCTTCGCCTACAACGTGGCGCTGGTGCCGCTGGCCGCGCTCGGGTTCCTCAACCCGCTGCTGGCGGGGTTGGCGATGGCGGCGTCCTCGGTGCTGGTGGTGACCAACAGCCTGCGGCTGCGCCGCTTCCGCTCGGCGGCCTGAACCGTCCGGCTGCCCCGGCTGGTCAGCCGGCCCGGCGCACGGCGAGCAGCGGCAGGACGACCTCGGTGAGGACCTCGTCGGCGTAGGCCTCGGTCACCGGCTCGCTGCTGAACAGCCAGCGCTGCAGGATCGGCGCGCTGGCCGACGAGGACACCGCGCTGCCGGGCACGGAGTCGTCGACCTCACCGCGCTCCACCGCGCGCGACCAGACCTGGCGGTACATGTCCGACCACAGCTCCACCGGTCCGCTGCGGAAGGCGTCGCGCAGCGCCGGCTCGTGCGGCAGGGCCGACATCAGCGACAACGCCGCCGCCCCGAGCGGCCCGTTGACCGCCGAGACCAGCCCGTGCAGCAGCCGCCGGAGGTCGCCCTCGACCGACCCGGTGTCGGGCAGGGTGACCGACACGGCGCTCAGCTCGGCGACGGCGTCGGCGACCAGGTCGGACTTGGTGCGCCAGCGGCGGTAGATCGTCGCCTTGCCCACCCCGGCGCTGGCGGCCACGGCGTCCATGGTCAGGCCCGCGTACCCGGACTCGGCCAGCACCGCGAGGATCGCCGAGCGGATCGCGCCGTCCCGTGAGGGGTCGCGGGGGCGACCACCGCGACCCGGTCGGTCGCCGTCGGGGGCAGTCAGCTCGGACACAGCTGGGACAGTAGTCGTGTTGATCTTCGTCCGACCGCGACCCGGCCCCCGCTGCACCGGTGCGGCCCCGGTGCCGCGCGCCTGCCGGGTGCTCCCGGGCCGGTCGGTCATCCTGCTGCCGTGACCGGCCCCGTCGACTCCGTGCGTCCCTCGTGGGAGACCCCGCGGTCTGCCCGCCGCCTGCTCCTGGCCAGCACCCTGAGCCACGTGCTGCCCAGCATCTCCCGGATCGCCGGGGCCATGGGCCTGCGGATCGGGACCGCGCCGGGGCTGCTGGACGTCGTCGACGACGAGGGCGGCCGGCGCATCGACCGGCTGCTGCAGCGGCTGGCCCGCGAGCTGACCTCCGCCGAGACCGAGGCCGTGCGGGTCACCACCGACCCGCCCGTGGACGGCGTCGCCCTGGCCACCCGGCTGCTCACCGCACCGACGCTGGCCGTGGAGCTGGCCCGCCGCGGCATCACCGTGGAGGTGGGGCTGCTGACCGGCGCCGAGCTGTGGCCGGTCTACCAGCCGATCATGTCGTTGACCTCGGGCGGGATGGTCGGCCACGAGGCGCTGCTGCGCGGCCGGGTCGACGGCCGCGAGGTCGGCGGCGGCGACCTGTTCTTCCTCGCCGAGCGCGCCGGCTGGACCCGCCGGCTCGACCAGCTCGCCCGCGAGGTGGCGATCAGCTCCGCCGCCGGCTGGCTGGGCGGCGCCGACCTGTACGTGAACTCCGACCCGGCGGCGATCTCCCGGCCCTCGGTCTGCCTGGCGAGCACCGAGCGGGCCGTGCACGAGGCCGGGATCGACCCCCGGCAGCTGGTGTTCGAGGTCGTCGCCTCGCACGCGGTCACCGATCGGGAACACCTGCTGTCGGTGCTGGAGCACCACCGCTCGCTGGGCTGGCGGGTCGCCCTGGACGACGTCGGGGTCGGCTGGTCGAGCCTGGAGCTGGTGCCGGTCGTGCGCCCGGACGTGGTCAAGCTCAGCAAGTCGCTGGTCGCCCGGCTGCACGAGCCCGGGCCGAACGCGATCGCCCGGGCGCTGACCGAGCTCACCCACCTGCACGGCGGCACGGTGGTCGCCGAGGGCGTGGAGTCCGAGCTGATGGCCGACCAGGCCCGGGCCGTGGGCGCCGACCTCGGCCAGGGCTGGCTGTTCGGCCGCCCGGTGCGCCCCGAGCCGGAGTCCGAGCCCGAGCTGGTGCTGGTCTGACCGTCGTCGTCCCACGGTCGCCGGCCGCCCGTCGTCCGTCCGTCCGTCCGTCCGTCCGTCCGGGATCAGGTCACCTGATCGTGCGTGCTCCTGGCTCACGGTGGGGGGTGAGCCAGGAGCACGCACGGTGAGCTCAGCTGATCCCGGCAGGCCTCAGGGGCAGCCGGTGTTCCAGCCGGTGAGGGCCGGCCAGTCGTGCTCGAAGCCCAGGACGCCGTAGCGGCCGGTGGCCAGCGGGAAGAGCGCGCCCTTCTCCGGGCCGAAGCCCAGCCAGCGGGCGGTGAGGATCCGCAGCAGGTGCCCGTGCGCGACCAGCGCGACGTCGCCGTCGGCCAGCAGCGGCCGGGCCTTCTCCAGCACCCGGTCGACCCGCTCGGCGACCTGCGCCAGGTTCTCCCCGGGGGTGTCGCCGGGCTCGGTGCCGTCGCTCCACAGCGACCACGGGTGGCCGAGCTCCTCGCGGATCTGCGGCGTGGTCCTCCCCTCCCAGCGCCCGTAGTCGACCTCGACCAGGTCCGGCTCCAGCTCCGCGGCGGTGCCGTGGTCGAACAGGCCGGCCAGCTCGGCGGTGCGCCGCGCCCGGGTCAGCGGGCTGACGAAGGCATGCGTGATCTCCCGCTGCGCCAGCTCCGCCCGCAGCTTCCGGGCGTCGTCCTCCCCGCCGGGCAGCAGCGGCAGGTCGGTCAGCCCGGTGTGCTGCCCGCTCGTGCTCCACTCGGTCGCACCGTGCCGGACGACGACGATCTCACCCACGACGTGCCTCCTCCGCGGGCGCCGGTGCCGGCCCCGCCTCTCGTGCTGCCTCGATCCGTCCGCCGGCTGATGCAGTCCCGGCGACGGCCAGCACGGCCACTGATGCACAGATGACCAGCAGCGGTGCGGTCCAACCCCCGGTCGCGTCGTGCACGGCACCGACCACCAGTGGTCCGGTGGCCGCCACGACGTAGCCCCCGCCCTGCACCATCGCCGACAGCTGCCGGCTCCGGGTGAGGTCGCCGGAGCGCCGCACGATCGCGATGAAGATGACGGTGATGCCGCCGCCCTGGGCCGCCCCGGCCAGGCAGCACCACAGCGGCCAGAGGTCCGGGGCGACGAGCAGGCCGATCGGCAGCGTCGCCCAGAGCGCAGCGACGGCCAGCAGCACCAGCGCGGGGCGCTTCCACCAGGCGACCAGGGCGGGCACGGAGAACGCACCGACCACCGCCAGCACCTGGAACAGCGAGGAGCTGGCCCCGGCGGTCGCCCGGGACAGGCCGTTCTCGTCGGCCAGCAGCGTGGGCAGCCAGGCCGTCGCGCCGTAGTAGCTGAACGCCTGGCCGGCGAAGGCCAGCGTCAGGCCCCAAGCGACCGGGCTGCGCCACACCGCGGGGCCCGGGACGGCGGCCGGCGGCGGGGGAGGCGCGGTGCCCGCGGCCTCGGCGGCGGCGGCGCGGGCCACCTGGTGGCGCAGCGCGGTGGTCCAGACGGCGGCGGCGACCACCACCAGCAGCCCCCACGCGGCCAGTGCGGCCTGCCAGCCGACGGCGTCGGCCAGCGGTGCGGTGAGCGCGGAGGTCGTCGTCGCACCGACGTTGAGCGCTGCGGTGTACGCGGCGGTGACGATGTTGGTGGCGCCGGGGAAGTCGCGGCCGATGACCACCGGGACGACGACGTTGCCCACCGTGATGCCCAGCCCGATCACGACCGTGCCGCCGATCGCCGCGGCCGGGCTGCCCAGCGACCGCAGCACCGTGCCGGCGAGGATCCCGGCCAGCGCGACGAGCACCGCCCGGTGCACGCCGCTGCGGGCGATGAGCAGCGAGGCCAGCGGGGCGGCCAGGCCGAAGCACAGCACCGGGATGCTGGTCAGCAGGCCGATCGTGCCAGCGCCCACGAGGAGGTCCCGCTGCAGCTCGTCGACGACCGGGGCGACCGCGACCAGCGGCCCGCGCAGGTTCAGCGCGACCAGCAGCACACCGGCCAGCAGCAGGACCGGCAGGGCCGTCGTCCCGGCCCGCCGTGTCCGTTGCACCGGACCACCTTCCCCCACCGGCAGGGAGCGGCCTGCATCGGCGGAGCGACTGTGCCGACCCTCACATGCCGCTGTGCGGGGAAGCCGGGGCTCCGGCGGGCGCTTGTGGAAGAGGAGACCCCGCAGTCCGCAGCCGCGGGTCCCATCCGAGACCGAGCACTCGACACCGGACCTCCTGGAGGACCCATGACGACCCCCACCACCCCGCTCACCTTCGACCTCGGTGGCGACCTCACCGTCCACCGCCTCGGCTACGGCGCCATGCAGCTGACCGGCCCGGGCGTGTGGGGCGAGCCCGTCGACCGCGCCGGCGCGCTCGCCGTGGTCAGGGCAGCGGTCGAGCAGGGCGTCGACTTCATCGACACCGCCGACTCCTACGGTCCGCAGGTCAGCGAGCAGATTATCGCCGAAGCCGCGTTCCCGTACCCGGACGGGCTGGTCATCGGCACCAAGGCCGGCCTGACCCGCACCGGCCCCGGCGAGTGGCCCCCGGTCGGCCGTCCGGCTTACCTCAAGCAGCAGGTCGAGCTGTCGCTGCGCAACCTCCAGGTCGACCGCATCGACCTGATCCAGCTGCACCGCATCGACCCCGAGGTGCCCCTGGCCGACCAGCTCGGTGCCTTCGCCGAGCTCAAGGAGCAGGGCAAGGTCCGGCACATCGGCGTCTCCGAGGTCTCCGTCGACGAGCTGAAGGCTGCGCGCGCGATCACCGAGATCGTCTCCGTGCAGAACCTGTACAACTTGACGAACCGGCAGTCCGCCGACGTCCTGGCCTACGCCGAGGCCGAGGGCATCGCGTTCATCCCGTGGTTCCCGATCGCCACCGGTGACCTGGCCAAGCCCGACAGCCCGGTCGCCGCGATCGCCGCGGAGCTCGACGCGACCCCGTCGCAGGTGGCGCTCGCCTGGCTGCTGCAGAAGTCGCCGGTCATCCTGCCCATCCCGGGCACGAAGTCGATCGACCACCTGACCGAGAACATGGGTGCTGCGCAGCTGAGGCTGTCCGCCGAGGACATGGCCACGCTGGACGCGCTCGCCGGCTGATCACTGCTGCGCCGGCCGGGTCCCCGCGCGGGGCCCGGCCGGCCGGCGTTCAGGCGGGGGTGTGCTCCGGGCCGGTGCCCGGGTGCAGCAGCGGGCCTGCGCCGCCGTGGCCGGCGCCGAGCGCGGCGACGAACTCCCGCAGCAGGTCGCCGCCGCTGTGCTTCGCGCGCCAGCCCAGCACCGTGCGGGCCCGGGTGGTGTCCATCGGCGGCACGCCCAGGCCCAGGTCCAGCCAGCCGGGCTCGATCTGCAGCAGCCGGGACAGGAACGCCACCTGCATCCCGGTGCGCAGCACCACCGCCGGCACGGCCACCCGCTTCATCCCCAGCGCCCCGGCCAGCCCGGCGGCGTCGAAGTCCGGCGGGGCGGTCACGTTGAACGCGCCGCCCGCCCGGCGGTCGAGGACCCGGGTGATCGCGTCGGCCACGTCGTCGGCGTGCACCAGCCCGATCGACAGGTCCGGGATCGGCAGGGGCAGCACCTTCGCCGCCACGCCGGCCACCGGGGCGGGCAGCGCCCGGGCCGCCGGGAACAGGACCGGGCCGAGGAAGTAGCGCCCGATCTCGCTCGCGGCGTCGGGCTGCAGCACCAGCGTCGGGCGGATCGCGGTGACGGTCGTCGCCGGGTTCGCGGCGTCGAACGCGCGGAGCATCCGCTCGCACTCGGCCTTGAGCCGGCTGTACTGCGAGCTCGGGATGCCGGTGGTCGGCCAGTCCTCACCGACCGGGTGCGTCTGCGGGCCGGCGGCGTAGGTGCCGATCGAGGACATGTGCACCACGTGCGGCACCCCGGCCGCGGCCGCGGCGTCCAGCACCCGGCGGGTGCCGTCGACGTTCACCCGCTGCAGGACGTCGGGCTCGCGGTCGGGGATCAGCGCCCAGGCCGAGTGGACGACCGCGTCGACGCCGTCGAGGAACTCGGCCAGCACCGGCTCGCTCTCCGGCGTCCCGAGGTCGGCGGTGTACCAGCGCACCCCGGCGTAGGGGGCGGTCCCGGGAGGGCGGCGGCGGGCGAGCCCGCGCACCTCGGTGACGCCGGCGTCGGCGAGGGCGCGCAGCAGCGCCGTCCCGACGTTGCCGCTGGCGCCGGTGACGGCGACGGTCAGGCCGGGGAGCAGGGACGAGCCGGTCGGGTCAGCCATGACCGGGCGCTACCCGGATCAGCGCACCCCTCAACCGCCGACGGCGGCGCCACCGGTTCCCGCGCCGGAACTCCGTCAGCCGTGGGTCCGGACGTGCGCGGTGACCAGCTCCGCAGCGCGGTCGGCGGCGAGCTCGGGCACCCAGTGGTTCGTCCCCTCGAGCACCTCGAGCGCGTAGGGCGCGTCGACGAACCGCGCGGTCGCCCCGGTCGCCGTCCGGCCGAGGAACGCATCGCCCTCTCCCCACAGGTGCAGCGTCGGCACCCGCACGGTGCCCACCGGGGTGCCGCCGGCCAGCGGCAGGGCCCGGTACCAGTTCAGCGCCGCGGTCAGCGCGCCCGGCTCCCGCAGCCGTTCGACGTAGCGGTCGACGAGCTCGGCGGGCAGCCCGCCGGAGCGCAGCATCCGGCGCAGCAGCGCCCCGCGGCCGGCCAGCAGCACCGCCTCGGGGACGGCGGGCAGCTGGAAGAAGCCGATGTAGCTGCTGCGCAGCGCCTGGTCGCTGCGCCCCAGCGCCCGGGTCATCGCCGCCGGGTGCGGCACCGACAGCGAGGTCAGCGTGCGCACCCGCCACGGGTGCCAGGCCGCCAGCGCCCAGCCGACGACCCCGCCCCAGTCGTGCCCGACGACGTGCGCGCTGGACAGCCCGGCGGCCGCCAGCAGGGCCAGCACGTCGTCCACCCCCTCGCGGACGCGGTAGGCCGCCCGGCCCGCCGGCCGGGCGCCGGGGGAGTAGCCGCGCTGGTCGGGGGCCAGGGTGCGCAGCCCGGCCGAGTGCAGCGCCGGGGCCATCCGGTCGAACGCCGAGGAGTCCTGCGGGAAGCCGTGCAGCAGGACGACGGGCTCACCGTCGCCGGGCCCGGAGTCGCGGACGTCGAAGACCAGCCCACCGCGGGGAAAGGTGTCCATGCCCGCTCCCTGCCCGCTGCGGTGCGGGCCCACGCTCAGGCTCCGACGGCGACCCGTGCGGGTTCGGGGAGCACGTGGGCGAACACCGACGTCGGGTGCCCGTCGGCGTCCCGCACCACCGAGACCCGCACGGTGACCGGCAGGTGCGAGCCGTCGGCGTGCCGCAGGCTGGTGGACAGCTCGGTGCGTCCGTCGGCCACGGCGAAGAGCGCCACCACCGAGTTCGGCTGGGCCGCCCGGTCGTGCGCCGGGGTGAGGTCCTGCACCCGCCGGCCCTCCAGCGCCTCGGTGGCCGTGCCCAGCAGTGCGGCGAGGGCCTTGTTGGCGCGCAGCAGCGAACCGTCGGTGCGGGCCAGCAGCATGCCGATCGGGGCGTCGTCGAAGGCGTGCCGGAACATCTGCTCGCTGTCGGTCAGCGCCCGCCGGGCCTGCACGGTGGCGGTGACGTCCCGGGAGACCGACAGCACTTCCCGCACCTGGCCGTCGTCACCGGTGAGCCGCCGGGTGGTGCTCTCCAGCCACCGCACGCTGCCGTCGCGGTGCCGCACGCGGTGCACGGCGGTGCCGTCGTCCCAGGGCCCGGCCGGTGCCGCGTCGGGGTAGAAGGAGCTGGTGAGGTCGGTGCCGGTGATCTCGTGCGGCAGCCGGCCCAGCACGGCCTGGCTGCTGGCCGAGGCGTAGGTGACGATCCGGCCGGGGGTGGTCACCAGCACCAGCTCGTCGTTGCCCAGCGGGAGGACGGCCTCGGCGGCGAGCGGCTCGGCCAGCGCGCGGGAGCTGAGCCGCTGGGCTAGCCGGGCCGAGGCGGGCTCCGGCCGGCCGAACAGCCAGCCCTGCGCGGAGTCGCAGCCCATCGCGACCAGCTGCTGGGCCTGCTCGGCGGTCTCGACGCCCTCGGCGCAGACCCGTCGGCCCAGGCTGTGCGCGGCCTCGATGACCAGCCGGGCCAGGACGGCGTCGGCGGTGTCGCTGGCGACCCGCTCGATGAAGGAGCGGTCGATCTTGACCAGGTGCACCGGCAGGGCGCGCAGCAGGCTGAGCGCGGAGTGGCCGGTGCCGAAGTCGTCCAGGGCCAGGCGCACGCCCAGGTCGCGGACCTGGGCGAGCCGGGCCGCGGTGGCGGCCAGATCGGTGATGGCCGCGGTCTCGGTGATCTCCAGGCAGAGCCGGTCGGGGGCCAGCCCGCTGTCGGTGAGGGCGGCGGTGACGTCGTCGATGAAGCCGCGCTGGGCCAGCTGGACGGGGGAGACGTTGACGGCCACGGTCGGCGGCAGCCCCGAGGGCCCGGTGGCCCAGCCCGCGGCCTCCCGGCAGGCGGTCTGCAGCACCCAGCGGCCCAGGTCGACGATCAGGCCGGTGCGCTCGGCGAGCGGGATGAACCGGTCCGGGGCGACCCGGCCGAGCTCGGCGTCGGTCCAGCGGGCCAGCGCCTCGACGCCGGTGACCTGGGCCGAGGGCAGGCTGACGACCGGCTGGTAGTGCAGCTCCAGGCTCCGGGACTCGATCGCCTGCCGCAGCCGGCGTTCCATCTCGTGCTGGGCGCGGACGGTGTCGGAGGTCTCGGCGTCCTCCAGCAGCTCCGCCCCGAAATGGGCGACCCGGCCGCGGCCCAGCGACTTGGCCCGGTGCACGGCGAGGTCGGCCTGGTGCAGCAGCGCGTCGGGGGTGAGCCCGCCGGAGCCGGATGCGCCGGCGACGCCGACGCTGGCCCCGAGGCTGACCAGGTGCTCGCCGCCGGGCCCGGTGCGGGCGGTCACGACGTAGGGGGCGGCGGCGGTGAGCACGATCCGCTCGGCCAGCGCGGAGCTCTGCGCACAGCTCAGCGGGGACCCGGTGAGCACCGCGAACTCGTCACCGCCCAGCCGGACGACGAGATCGCCGGCGCGGGCCACGGTGCGCAGCCGGGCGGCGAACTCGACCAGGACGTCGTCGCCGGCGGCGTGGCCGAGGTGGTCGTTGGTGTCCTTGAAGCGGTCCAGGTCGATGGAGAACAGCACGCCCGTCGTCCCGGCGGCGTGGGCCTGGCGGAGCCGTTCGAGCAGGAAGAGCCGGTTGGGCAGCCCGGTCAGCGGGTCGTGCAGGGCCTGGTAGGCGTAGCGCTGGGCCAGCTGCTCGAACACCGCGGTGACCGGGACGACCGACAGCGCGCCGTCCGGTCCGGTGACCAGCACCGCGTCGAGGAGGGCGTCGCCCCCGGACCGGCGCGCGATGACGGCGGCGGCCACCGTGGCGATCGGGCAGTCGGCGGCGAAGCGGAGGGTGGCAGGCGGCGCCGAGTCGACCACCGGACGGCGCTGCAGCAGCAACCGGCCGTAGCCGAGCCGGCCGGTCATCGCCAGCTCGAACCAGGAGCGGCTGATCAGCCGGGGTGCGCCGGGTGCGGCGAGGACGACCCAGCGCAGGGCGGCGTCCCGGCGGAAGAGCAGGTCGACCGATGCCATGGTGGCCGTGACCGGCAGCAGGTGGGCGGGGTGGGACAGGTCGCCGAGCGCCGGCTCGGAGTCCGGGCCGGTCAGGTCGGCGGAGAACGCCACCTGCAGCGCGCCCGCCGGGCGTGCGAGGGGGGACGTCGAGGTCGTGGTCATGCGTGCGGTGCCTGCCTCTCGTGGTCCCCGTCCGTCGTGACAACGCTCAGTGTGTCTAAAGTTGCGCATCGTCACGACGGGCGCTCACCCGTCCGAGGTGACCAGGCGCTGGGCCCCATCCGGATGCCCGTTCGCCGCCGGGGGAGGATGGGGACGTGGTGGCCTCTCCGACGACAGAGCTGATCGTGCTGGTCGATGACCACGGGACGGCGATCGGCACGATGCCCAAGCCCCTGGTGCACACCGGGGAGACCCCGCTGCACCGGGCCTTCTCCGCCTACCTCTTCGGCGACGACGGCCGGTTGCTGGTCACCCGGCGGGCGGAGTCGAAGGCGACCTTCCCGGGGATGTGGACCAACACCGTCTGCGGCCACCCCGGTCCGGACGAGGCCGACGCGGACGCGATCGCCCGCCGCGCGCAGCACGAGCTCGGCCTCGGCGTCAGCGAGCTGCGCCCGGCGCTGCCCTCCTACCGCTACCGCGCCGAGTTCCGCGGCGTCGTGGAGAACGAGATCTGCCCGGTCTACCTGGGCCGCTTCACCGGCACGCCCCTGCCCGACCCCACCGAGGTGGGCGAGTGGGAGCTGCTGGAGTGGGCCGCCTTCCGCGACCGCCAGGAGACCCAGGAGTACGAGGCCTGGTCACCCTGGTGCCGCGAGCAGGCCCGGCTCATCGAGGCCGGCGGCCTCCTCCCCGCTTGACGGCCCCGCTGCAGGGTCCCGCCGCGAGCCTGCGAGTGGTGGGGGCAGCGGGGTCCTTCCTCAGGCGTGGACGACGAGGCGGACGGTGCAGCCGTCGCCGGAGTCGTCGGCCGGTGCCGCGGTGAGGCTGTCGACCGACCGCCGGGCCAGCCACAGGCCCATGCCGCCCACGGCCATGTCACCGTGCGCCGGCCCGTAGCCCACCAGCGGGTCGTCGAAGGCCGCGCCGCGGTCGGTGACCGCGCACAGCAGCCGCTCCGGGGTGCACCACAGCCGCACGTCGACCGGCGGGATGCCGTGCTCGGAGGCGTTGGCGGTGACCTCGTCGATGGCCAGCACGAAGTCCTGGGCGGCGTCCTCGGTCAGCGAGCTGTCGGCGAGCACCCGGGTCAGCGCCCGGCGCAGGGCGCGGGTGTCCTCGAGGTCGACCATCGACAGCGTCGGCTCGGTCTCCTCCAGCGGGTCGGGCACCGAGGCCCGCTGCACCTCGCGCAGCAGCTCGGCCGGCGGGCGGTACCCGGGGTTGCGCACGGTGCCGGCCTCGGTGAGCAGCCACGGGTGGGTGGCGCGCACGACGGCGTCGACGTCCACGGTCGAGTCGATCGCCGAGCCGGTGGAACCCAGCGGCCCCAGCAGGCAGATGTGGTCGACCGGCCGCTCGGCCAGCACGTGGTTGAGCAGCGCCTCGGTCTGCATCCACACGGCCGGGTCGGTGTGCGGTCCGCCGGGGCCGGTCACCAGGTGCAGCCGCCGCCCCTCGCCGGGCGTGCGGGCGTCGACCAGCTCGGCGATCGCGGCGAGGGCGGCCGGCGGTCGGTCGTCCAGCGGATCGGTCGGGGCGACGTGGACGTCGCCGACCCCCTCGAGTGCCGCGAGCAGGGCAGCGGCCACCGCCTCGGGGCAGGCCACCACCACGGGTTCTCCGGCGGCCACGGCGCGGCGCAGGACCAGGCCCACCACCGTCGTCATGTCCAGATCGACCCCGAGCACGTGCCCCACGTGCCGGTAGCCCTGGTGCTCCTCGATGCTGTGCGTCACGGGACCACCACCTTCTTCCGCCGGCTTCTTGACGTCTCCTGCCCTGTGCCCGCAGAACACCTCCGGGACACATCCGCCGCACACCTCACACCGCCGGCGGTCCGCGCGGAGTGCGGACGGACGGCGTGCGGGGGTGACCGGGCCGGCGCCGGCCCCGGACGGCGTTCGTGCCGGTTGCCCCGAGCGGATGGCCGTCGGCCCGTGCGGGGGCGCGCGACGACGGTCGCCGCGCACCTGTGCGTGTTCCTCGACCCGCCGCTGCCGCGCCACCCCGCCTGCGCGTCGGTCGTGGAGCGGGGGCCTGGTCATCGCTGCGGCATGCGGGGCGCAGCAGCGGTGTTGCCGAGGCGTGCGCAACGACGTGGTGGTCATCGGGGCAGGCCAGGCCGGGCTGTCGGCGGCGTACGAGCTGCACCGGCGCGGCGCCGACTTCGTGGTGCTCGACGGCGAGGCCGGCCCCGGTGGGGCGTGGCAGCACCGCTGGCCCTCGCTGCGGCTGGACCGGGCCCACCGGATCGCCCCGCTGCCCGGGATGGACCTGCCCGACGCCGACCCGGCCACCCCGGCCGGCGAGGTCGTCGCGGCCTGGTTCGCCGAGTACGAGCGGCACTTCGACCTGCCGGTGCGCCGACCGGTCGCCGTCCGCTCGGTGCACCGCACCGACGACGGGTTCACCCTCGGGACGGATGCGGGGGAGTGGACGGCGCGCGGGCTGGTCAACGCCACCGGCACCTGGACCCGACCCTTCTGGCCGGCCTACCCCGGCCGCGAGCTGTTCGGTGGCCGCCAGCTGCACGCCGCCGGCTACCGCGGTGCGGCCGAGTTCGCCGGGCAGCGGGTGGTCGTGGTCGGTGGCGGCACCTCGGCGGTGCAGCAGCTGATCGAGATCAGCGAGGTCGCCGCGGCCACCACCTGGGTCACCCGGCGGGAGCCGGTCTGGCGCAGCGGACCCCTCGACGAGGACGCCGGCCGCGCCGCGGTCGCCCTCGTCGACGCGCGGGTGCGGGCCGGGCTGCCACCGGTCAGCGTGGTGGGGGTGACCGGGTTGACGGAGACCGACGCGGTGCTCGCCGCCCGGGCCCGGGGCGTGCTCGACCGGCTACCGGTGTTCGACCGGCTCACCGCCGACGGCGTCGCCTGGAACTCCCCGCCCCGGTCGGTGCCGGCCGACGTGGTGCTCTGGGCCACCGGGTTCCGGGCGGCGCTGGACCACCTGGCCCCGCTGCACCTGCGCAGCGCCGGCGGTGGCGTCGTCGTGGACGGGACCCGGGTGGTGGCCGAGCCGCGGCTGCACCTGGTCGGCTACGGGCCCTCGGCCAGCACGATCGGGGCGAACCGGGCCGGCCGCAGCGCCGTCCGGGAGCTGCTGCGCACGCTGGCGGAGGGTTCGCCGACCGCTCCGCTCGGTAGGAGGGGGGCATGAGCGAGCAGAGCGACACCCCCGACAGCACCTCGCCCGACAGCAACCTGCCCGACTCCGGCATGGCCACCGGGAACGACGAGGGGGAGCCCGGCCGCACCGACACCCGCCCGCTGGCCAAGGCCGAGCGCACGCTGCTCAAGCAGCTGCAGAAGCCGGGCAAGGGCGAGGCCGAGCCGGCCGTCGAGGACTCCGCCGAGGTCGCCGCCGCCGCGGCCGACGATGCCCCGCTGCCGGTGGCCGAGGACGTCACCGGCGGGAACGCCGACGGCCTGGACGCGCAGTTCACCGACCGCTGACGGCTCCCTCGCCCCAGCACGAGCGTGCGGGTGGTGGGGCGAGGGGGTCCTCCTTCAGACGCCGGGCAGCTGCCGGTTGAGCCGCACGGCCACCAGGGCGACGTCGTCCTCGGCGCGGTCGCGCACCATCCGGGCCAGCAGCTGGTCGACGACCTCGTCGACCGGGGCCTGCCACAGCGTGCGCAGCTCGTCGCGGAGCTGGTGGACCCCGGTGTCGAACAGCTGGTCGCGGCGCTCGACCAGCCCGTCGGTGTAGAGCACCACCGTCGCCCCGCGGGACACCGTGACCTCGTGGTCGTGCCGCGGCGCGCTGGGCTCCACGCCGAGCAGCAGGTCGGCCCGGGCGCCGTCCAGCACCTCGACCCGGCCGTCGGCGTCCACCACGACCGGCGGCAGGTGCCCGGCGTTGGACCAGCGCAGCCGGGTGATGCCCTGGGCGACCTCGGCCGGGGTCTGCTCGAGGCGGGCCACCAGCACCGAGGCCATGGTCTCGAGCTCCAGCCCGGCGATGGCCCGGTCGAGCCGGGTCAGCACGCCGGAGGGGCTGTCGGGGCTGTCGTAGGCGATGCCGCGCAGCAGCCCGCGCAGCTGGCCCATGCCGGCCGCCGCCTCGGTGTCGTGACCGACGACGTCGCCGATCACCAGCACGGTCGCCCCGTCGGGCTGCTGGAACACGTCGTACCAGTCACCGCCGACCTGGGAGTCGCGCGTGGCCGGGACGTAGCGGACGGCGACGTCCAGGTGGTCGGGGTCCGGGGGCTCGGACAGCAGGCTGCGCTGCAGGGTGATCGCGGTGCGCGCCACCCGGCGGGAGCGGGCGTACAGCGCCTCGAGCAGGTTGGTGCGCAGCTCACCGGCCTCGGTGAGCTCCGCCGGCGTCCAGGCCGCGGCCCGGTTGCGGACGGTCTCCCGCCAGCGGTCGAAGGACTTGCGCGGGGAGAGCCGGACCGTGTCGCCCTCGCGCTCGGCGATCGCCTTGTTGTGCGGGTCGCCGCCCCAGTCGACCGAGTGCACCTGCTCGGCGCGGGTCCAGATCACGTACTGGCCCTCGGCCAGCGGCAGGGCGAGCACGCCGCAGACCAGGTCGCCGGGGATCCCCAGCTGGGGTGCGACCAGCGGCAGCCGGTCGGTGCTCACCACGTCGCCGTCCTGGTCGGCGACCCAGGCCGCGAGCGCGGCGGTGACCTCGGCCGGCAGCGGGATGCCGGCGCTGCCGGTGGAACCCTGCAGGTCCACCACGACCGAGTCGGCCGGGACGACGTCGAGCAGGCCGGGCCGACCGAGCATCGTCTCGGCCAGCGGGCGGTCCTCGTCCAGCGCGGCGGCGGTCAGCCAGGCCATGGTGGAGCGGACCCGCAGCGCGCGCCGGTGCTCCTCGTCCTCGGTGCGGTCGACCAGGCGCAACGACAGCGTCGAGCCCAGGAACTCCGCGGCGGCGCGGGTGGCGTACGGCGGGGCGTGCGGACCGCTGTAGTGGTGGCAGGCGATGAGGCCCCAGAGCTTGTCGTCGCGCAGCAGCGAGATCGACATGGAGGCGCGCACGCCCATGTTCTGCAGGTACTCGCAGTGGATCGGCGAGACGCTGCGCAGGGTGGAGTAGGTGAGGTCCAGCGGCTGCCCGGTGGCGGGCAGGTCGACCGGCTCCAGCGGGGACGGCGTGTAGGTCACGTCGTTGATCAGCCGGACCCAGTTCTTCTCGTACAGCGCCCGGGCCTGGGCCGGGATGTCCGAGGCCGGGTAGTGCAGCCCGTGGAAGGAGTTCAGCTCGGGCAGCTTGGCCTCGGCCACGACCTCGCCGTTGTAGTCGGCGTCGTAGCGGTAGACCATCACGCGGTCGAAGCCGGTGAGGGTGCGCACCGCCTCGGCGGTGATGTCGTAGAGCTCCTGCAGCGAGCTGGCGCGGTTGAGCTCGGTGATCGTGCCGCGCACCGCCTGGTAGGTGTTCGGGAAGGAGAAGGGGCGCGGGCCGTAGGCCGGCTCCAGCTCGACGACCAGCGTGCTCGCGCTGGGGGCGTCGGCCTGCGCCGACGGGTGCCCGACCCGGTGCAGGATCGCGTCGACCGGACGCGGGCTGCCGTCGTGGTCGAGGATGAGCTCGACGGGGTTGCGCTCACGGAGGTCGCCGAAGGCGCTCGCGGAGCGGGCGATCGCGTCGGCCGGGCCGATGCCCACCACCTCGCCCAGCGGACGGCCCAGCGCCTCGTCCCAGGCCAGGCCGACCACGTCGGCGAGGTTGCGGGACACCTGGCGCACGACCATGTCCGGCTCGCTGACCGCCAGCAGGACACCGCGGGGCTGGATGCTCCCCGGGATGTGGATCGGTTCGCGCTCGCAGTTGGTCAGGTCGACCGCCTCGCCGGGCGCCAGCCACGGCCCGGACTGCAACTGGTCCGTCACGCGACGACCTCGTTCCCTCGGGTGGAGCTGCACGTCGAACGGACCGGAGCCCAGGGTGCCCCGTCGGGCGACGGCGCGCCGCACCAACCCGCCAACGCACCGAAGGTCTCCCGGGCAGCAGCGACCAGCCGGTCGGCATCCCCGCCGCCGGCGATGCGCGCCCGGGTCACCGTCCGGAAGGCGTGCCACATGGCGCCGGTCTGCTCGCCGTACGGGGAGAAGGCCGACAGCCGGCCGACGCCGGCGAGCTGCGGGAGCGTGGCCAGGTGCCGGTCGATGAACACCCCGCCCAGCGAGGAGCCCTCCAGCACGTACATCCGGCCCAGCGCCGCGTCGGTGCCCTCGACGTCCGGCAGCGCGGGCTGCGGCGTCGGGCCCGTCGCGCCGAGCGCGGCCAGGTCGGCGGCGAACAGCGCGGCGCGGCGGCGGCGGGGCCACTCGACCCTGGCTGCGTCGGCGGGCCGGGCCTGCGCCCAGGCGTCCAGCGATGCCTCCGCCGCCAGCCAGAAGCCGTGCATGCGGGTGAGGACGTCGGCCAGCCGGTCGCGGGTCAGCCCGGGCGACAGCAGGTCCAGGGTGTCCTCGACCGCCTGGTGCTCCACGGCGGTCTCGGTGCGGAGCCGGCGCAACACGTCGCCCCCGCGGTCCTCGTCGGCCACCCGCACCCCACCGTCCCGTGCATCGGCCCCCGAGGTAGGGGAGGCGCCTCGTGCTGGAGTCATGAGCTCGTTGAGTTTAGGTCACTGTTGGTAATCGAGGACGTCGCCCCCGCGGAGGAAGATGTGAGCCGCGCCGCACGCACCCCCAGGTGCAGCAGCAGCCGGTCGGCGCCCTCGGCGAGGTCCAGCCCGGTCAGCTCCGCGATCCGGCCCAGCCGGTAGTACAGCGTCTGCCGGTGGATGCACAGCCGGGTCGCCGCCCGCTGCGGGCTGCCCGCGCAGTCGAGCCACACCTCCGCCGTCCCGGTCAGCACGGGGTCGGCGAGCAGCGCGGCGAGCGCGGGGTCCGGGCCGCCGACGGCGGCCACCTGCCGCCACGCGCCGAGCTCGGGCCAGGACGCCGCCGGGGCCAGCCGCGGGTCGACGGCGGCGACCCGGGCCGCCGTCCGCGCCTCGTGCCACTGGGTGGGCAGGTCGCCGCAGCCCCGGCGGCCGGCGGCGACGCCGGCGGTGCTGCCCGGCGGCAGGCCGGTCAGGGCGGCGGCGGCCAGCGCACCGGCCGGGCGGGCGTCGCCGCCGGTGGGCAGTGCCAGCAGGACGGCCACCTCGGCACCGTCGACCAGCACCGCCGGCACCGCCCCCGCGGCCGGGGGTGCCCAGCCGGCGGGCAGGCCGGGCGGGGCCACGAGCAGCGCCACCAGGGTGACGGGTGCGTCCGGGCCGAGGGCGGTGCCCAGCGCCCGGGCGGCACGGGGCGCGGAGCCGGTGAGGACCTCGCGCAGGGCCGCGGGCAGGTCGTCGGGGCTCGGGTGCCCACCGGCCAGCAGCCGGCCGGCCGCTGCGGCAACGGCCACCGCCTCGGCGAGCCCGGGGGCCGCCGGGCCGGTGAGGTCGGTGCGGCCCTCGTCGAGCAGCCACAGGTAGCCGTGCAGCTCGCCGCCGGCGCGCACCGGCAGGCACAGCCGGGTGAGGACGCCCGCGGCCGGGTCGGCCGGCACCCGCACCGGGGTGGTGGCGCCGGCGATGCCGTGGCCCTCGAACCAGGCGCGCACCTCGGGCGTGGAGCTGCGGCCGAGGATCGAGCGGGTGCGGACGGCGTCCATCGTCGTGGTGCGGTCGTCGTCGTGGGCGCAGAAGGCCAGCAGCGTGAAGTCGCGGTCCTCCAGCGTCGCCGGCGCCCCGAGCACCCGGGAGACGTCGTCCACCAGCTCCTGCAGGTCGTCGCGCACGCATGCCCCTCCGGTCGTTCAGACGATCGTACGAGGCGCCGGTCACGAGTCCGGACATCTGTCGGTGGCGCGCGGGGCCCCGCCGTCCCTAGCGTCTGCACCGTGCCCGTCCTGCAGAAGGCCCTGCTCTCCGCCTCCCGCCGCCCCGGCCTGCGCCGGGCGGTCACCGGCACGCCGGTCAGCCGCCGGGTGGTCGACAGGTTCGTCGCCGGCGAGGCGCTGCCCGCCGCGCTGACCGCCGTCCGGGCGCTGGCCGCCGACGGCATCGCGGTCACCCTCGACCACCTGGGCGAGGACGTCCCCGACCGTGCCGCGGCCGTGCGGTCCAGGGACGCCTACCTCGCCGCGCTCGAGGGGCTCGCCGCCCTGGGGCTGGGCCGGGCGGCCGAGGTGTCGGTGAAGCTGTCGGCGTTCGGGCAGGCGCTCGCGGTCGGCGGGGACGACGTGGCCGCTGAGCTGGTGCGCCCGGTGGTGGAGGCCGCCACCGCGCTGGGCACCACGGTCACCCTCGACATGGAGGACTCCTCGACCGTCGACTCCACGCTGGCGATCGGAGCCGAGCTGCGCCGCGAGCACCCCGGCACGGGTGCGGTCCTGCAGGCGATGCTGCACCGCACCGAGGACGACGCCCGCGCCCTCGCCGTCCCCGGGTCGCGGGTGCGGCTGGTCAAGGGCGCCTACCGCGAGCCGGCGGGCGTGGCCCACCAGGAGAAGGCCGCCGTCGACGCCGCCTACGCCCGCTGCCTGGAGACGCTGGTCCGCGGCGGTGGGTACCCGATGGCCGGCACCCACGACCCGGCGCTGATCGACCGGCTGCTGGCGCTGGTCGCCGAGACCGGGCGGGGGCCGGACAGCTACGAGTTCCAGCTGCTCCACGGCATCCGCCCCGAGGAGCAGGTCCGGCTGGCCGCCGCCGGGCACACCGTGCGCGCCTACGTGCCCTACGGCGCCGACTGGTACGGCTACTTCATGCGCCGGCTGGCCGAGCGCCCCGCCAACCTGCGGTTCTTCCTCCGCTCCCTCGCCACCCGTTCCTGACCCCACCCCAGGGCCAAAATCGCGACTTTGGCCCCTCTTTCGAGGAGCACTTGCACATGGACGCCGTCACCCAGGTCCCCGCGCCGCGCAACGAGACCGTGCGGGACTACGCGCCCGGCTCGGCCGAGCGCGCCGAGCTGCAGCAGCGGCTCACCGAGCTGGCCGCCACCCCGCACGAGCTGACCGCCACCATCGCCGGTGAGCAGCGGATGCCGGCGGGGGAGCCCTTCGACGTCGTCGCCCCGCACCGGCACGCCCAGGTGCTCGGGACGTCGGCGCACTCCACCACCGCCGACGCGCAGACCGCGGTGCGTGCGGCCAAGGCGGCTGCGCCGGGCTGGTCGGAGCTGTCCTTCGACGACCGGGCCGCGGTGTTCCTCAAGGCCGCCGACCTGCTGGCCGGTCCGTGGCGGCAGACGCTCAACGCCGCCACGATGCTGGGGCAGTCCAAGACCGCCTACCAGGCCGAGATCGACGCCGCCTGCGAGCTGATCGACTTCTGGCGCTGGAACGTGCACTTCGCCCGCGAGGTGCTCGCCCAGCAGCCGGTCTCCGGCCCCGGCGTCTGGAACCGGGTCGACCACCGGCCGCTCGAGGGGTTCGTCTACGCGGTGACGCCGTTCAACTTCACCGCCATCGCCGGCAACCTGCCCACCGCCCCGGCGCTGATGGGCAACACCGTCGTCTGGAAGCCCTCGCCCACCCAGCAGCTGGGTGCGCACCTGACCATGCGGCTGCTCGAGTCCGCCGGGCTGCCGGCCGGCGTGATCAACATGCTGCCCGGCGACGGGGTCGCGGTGTCCGACGTCGTCCTGGCCGACCGCGACCTGGCCGGCATCCACTTCACCGGCTCGACCCGGGTGTTCCAGCACCTGTGGCGCACGGTGGGGGAGAACATCGCCTCCTACCGCGGCTACCCGCGCGTCGTGGGCGAGACCGGCGGCAAGGACTTCATCGTCGCCCACCCCTCGGCCGACCCCGACGTGCTGCGCACCGCGATGATCCGCGGCTCCTTCGAGTACCAGGGCCAGAAGTGCTCGGCGGCCTCCCGCGCCTACGTGCCGCGCAGCCTCTGGGCGCGGATCAGGGACGACCTGATCGGCACCGTCGAGGAGATCCCGATGGGCGACGTCACCGATTTCGCCAACTTCATGGGCGCGGTCATCGACCGGAGGTCGTTCACCAAGCTGTCGGGGGTCCTGGACGCCGCGAAGGCCGACGACGCGCTCACCGTCGTCGCCGGCGGGACGGCCGACGACAGCGAGGGCTTCTTCGTCCGACCGACCGTCCTCGAGGGCACCGACCCGGAGCACGAGGTGTTCAGCACCGAGTACTTCGGGCCGGTGCTGGCCGTGCACGTCTACGACGACGCCGACTACGACACCGTGCTCAGGCAGCTGGAGTCCGTCGCCCCGTACGCGCTCACCGGCTCGGTCATCGCCCAGGACCGGGTCGCGATCGCCCACGCGCAGCGGTTCCTGCGGCACGCGGCCGGCAACTTCTACGTCAACGACAAGCCCACCGGCGCCGTCGTCGGCCAGCAGCCCTTCGGCGGCGGCCGGGCCTCGGGCACCAACGACAAGGCCGGCGCCGCGCAGAACCTGCTGCGCTGGACCAGCGCCCGGTCGATCAAGGAGACGTTCGTCCCCGCGACCGACCACCGCTACCCGCACATGCAGTGATGAGCCGGGATCAGGTGACCTGATCGTCGTTGCTCCTGGCTCACCGTGTGCGGTGAGCCAGGAGCACGTGCGGTGAGCTGGGCTGATCCCGGCACGGCTCGCGGGACCTACTGCAGGGTGCGCTCCTCGCGGAGGTCGCCGAGCACCTGGGCGACGGTCGCCTCGAGCGGGGCGTCCCCGGCGATGACGTCGCCGGGCTCGTCCTCGCCGAGCCGCTCCAGGGTCGCCAGCTGGCTGTCCAGCAGGGACGGTGGCATGAAGTGCCCGCGCCGCGCGGCCAGCCGGGCGACCAGCACCTCGCGGGGCACGTCGACGTGGGCGAACCACACCGACGGGTTGCCGTCGCGGAGCAGGTCGCGGTAGCTGCGCTTGAGCGCCGAGCAGGTGATGACCAGCGAGCGCCCGGCCGCCTCGTGCTCACCGATCACCTCCGCGACCCGGCGCAGCCACGGCCAGCGGTCGTCGTCGTCCAGCGGGGTGCCCGCGGCCATCTTGGCCACGTTCGCCTCCGGGTGGAGGTCGTCGCCCTCGATGAAGTCCCAGCCCAGCTGGCGGGTGACCTCCAGGGCGGCGCTGGTCTTGCCGGCGCCGGACACCCCCATGACGACGATCGTGGTGGCCGCCGGGATGCTGACGGGAGAAGTCATGGGGAGACCGTAGGGAACACCCCGGTGGCCGGACCAGGGGGACCACCCGGGACAGGGGAGGGACGTGCCGACGGCGGAGCGCACCTCCCTGTGGCGGTTGCCCGCGGTGCGGGCGGTGTTCGCCGTCAGCCTGCTGGGCTTCACCAGCTACTCGGTGCTGCTGGCCGCGCTGCCGGCGTACGCGGCCGGCACCGGGGCCGGGCTGGTCGCGGCCGGCTCGGCGACGACCGTGTTCCTGCTCGTCACCGTGCTCGTGCAGGGTGCGGTGCCCGCGCTGGTGCGCCGCTGGGGCCTCGGGCCGGTGCTGAGCGCGGGGCTGGTGGCCCTGGGGGTGCCGGCGCCGCTGTACCCCGCCGGGGACGACGTCCGCTGGCTGCTGGCGGTCTCCGCGGTCCGCGGGGTCGGGTTCGCCGTCCTCACCGTGCTGGGGTCGGCGATCGCGGCCCAGGCCGTGCCGCCGGAGCGGCGCGGGGAGTCGATCGGCATCTACGGCCTGGGCGCCGCCCTGCCCACGCTGGCGGCCGTGCCCGGCGGGGCCGCGCTCGCGCTGGCCGGGCACTTCGGCTGGGTCGCGGTGCTCGGCGCCTCGGCCGTGCTGGCGCTGCCGTTCGTGCCGGGGCTGGTGCGGGCGCTCGGGCTCCCGCCCGCGGACGCCGGTCCCGCCGGCTCGCGGGCCGCGGTCCGGGCCTCGGCCGCGCCGTCCCTGGTGCTGCTCACGGTCACCCTGGCCGGCGGCGGCCTGGTCACCTTCCTGCCCATCGAGCGGCCGGACGGCGTCCTGGCGACCGCCGCGCTGCTGCTGTTCGGCGTGAGCACGGCGGTCTGCCGCTGGCGGGTCGGCGTGCTGGTCGACCGGATCGGCGCCCGCGTGCTGCTGCCCGCCGCCCTGGGCAGCGGCGTGGCCGGCCTGGCGCTGGTGGCCCTGGGGCTGTCGGTTCCCGGGCCGGCGGGCACCGGCTCGCTGCTGCTGGGCAGCCTGGGCCTCGGCGTGGCCTACGGCGCGGTGCAGAACCTGACGCTGGTCGTCTCCCTGGCCCGGGCGGGGGAGGGCAGCACCGCCACGGTCAGCGCGGTCTGGAACGCCACCTTCGACACCGGTACCGCGATCGGCGCGCTGGCGGTGGGCGCCGGAGCCGCCGGGCTCGGCCTGCCGGTGACCTACCTGCTGGTCGCCGGCCTGCTGGCGCTGGTGCTGCCGGTCGCGGTCGCCGTGGCCCGGGCCCCGCGAACCGGCTGACGGCGCACCGGCTGACGGCTCAGCTGACGGCGGCTCGGCTGACGGCGGCTCAGCTGACGGCGGCTCAGCTAACGGCGGCCTGGTCGCCCAGCCGCAGGCGGGCGGCCTCGGCGAGCCGGCTCACCGTGCGGACCTCCTCGCCGGCCTCGCGCAGCCAGCGGCGCAGGCCCGCGGGGTCGCGCCGGCTGGCATCGCGCAGCTGGCCGAGCAGCACCTGGCGGGTGCTGGCCTGGGCGCGCATCGCGGTGGGCAGGGTGCGGCCGGTGCGGCGGGCGAGGGCGGTGAAGCCGGCGCCGACGAAGACCAGCTCGCGGGCGTCGGTCAGGCCGGCGAGCAGGGTCTCGGCCTCATCGGTGCGGCCGGCATCGAGCAGCTGCAGGTACTCGGCGGCGCGGCGGGCGCCGAGGTCGGCGGGGGACTCAGACGGTGCGGTCACCCCTCCACTGTCCCTGCCGATCCCGGTGCCGACCACCGCGCCCGGCTCGGCAGCGGAGCCGAGGGCGCCGGTCAGCGGTCGGGAGCGGCGAACAGCGCGCGGCGCGCCACCGGATCGGGTTCGGCCAGCCGGGTGAAGGCGAGCGCCTCCGCCCCGGCCAGCCGCAGCCAGCTCCGCAGTGCGTCGACGTCGGACCCGGCGTTCTCGCGCACCCGGCCGAGCTCGTGCTGCCGGGCGCCGGCCTGCGCGCGCGAGGCAGGGGGGAGCATGCGGCCGCTCATCCGGGCCAGCGCGGTGAGACCCGCTCCCAGGGCCACCAGCTCGCCGGGGTCGCCGAGGACGTCGATCACGAAGTCCGCCTGCTCGCTGCGCCCGGTGTCGGCCAGCGAGAGGTGCTGGCGCGCGCGCCGGGCGCCGAGGCCGGCGGCGCTCTCGGTGGGAGTGGTCATGCCCGGCACCGTGCCCCGCCGGGCGTGCTGCCCGAACCTGCCGTCCCGGCCGGTCCCGGCCCCGGGCACCCGGTCAGGTCTGCGGTAGCTCGCCGGTCTGCACGAAGCGCTCGGCGATGTCGCGCACCTTGGTGTTGGCCTCCATGGACACCTGGGCCAGTGCGGAGAACGCCTGGTCGGCGGAGAGCTTGTAGCGCTCCATCAGGATGCCCTTGGCCTGGTCGATCACGGCCCGCGAGTCCAGCGCCGTGCGCAGGTGCTCGGCCCGCTCGACGGCGCTCTCGTACAGGTACATGTTCGACACCGGGACGACGGCGTAGGCGGCGAACCGGGCGGCCACCTCCCGGGTGCGCTCGTCCAGCGGCTGGGACGTGCGGGCGTAGACGTTCAGCCCGCCGCTGATGAGCTCCTGCGGTGGCAGCGGGAACGACATCACCCCCGTGCAGTCCCGCTGGGCGACGACCCGGGGGAAGGGTGCCCAGCGGGTCTCCGTGGCGGTGTCCAGCAGCTCGACGAGGACGCCGGTGGTCGCGGCCTGGAGGCACGGGCCGGACCCCTGGGCGTACTGCACCTGGTCCAGCTGGCGGGCCAGCGGGTGGCTGGCGGCGACGGTGGTCGCGCGACCGCCGTCGACGATCGTCACGGAGGTGGCCGGCTCGCCGGGGAGCACCCGGGCGGCCAGGTCGGTGACCTTCTGCAGCACCGACTCCAGCGAGTGGTCGGCGAAGGACATCCGGCCCAGCTCGTCGAAGGCGAGCTGGGCGAGGTCGTCCTCGGGAGTGGGGCGAGTCAACGGAGTGCTCCGGCGTCAGTGGGCACCGGGCAACGCTCGTGCCGGCGGGGACCCGTGCCCGTGGGCTCGGGCGGGGGTGCGGGGTCGGGGACCCTGCTGCCGCACGCCGGCTGTGTGACGCGTTGGCGGTTGGAGCATAGCCAGCGCGGTTGCCGGGGTCCTGCGGCTGCCCGCGGGGCCACGGCGACGGCGCCGTCCGGGCGTTACCGCCGGGTACGCTGGCCGTACAACCACGATCCAGTCGTGTGCGTCGTGCGTCATACAGCGGCGTGCGTGCGAGCCGGGCCCCACCGCGGGGCTCCGCCGAGGTCGACACCCCGGTGAGCCGAACCGGAGCGCCGCCATGCCCGATGAGCAGTCCCGTCATGCCAGTGCCCTCGATGCGCTCGAGCGCCTGGGCAACATCCAGCTGCGCGACCAGTCGATGGAGACGGTCCTGCGGACCGTGACCGACCTGGCCAAGGACGTGCTGCCGGGCAACCCCGAGGTCTCCATCTCCCTGCTGGCCAACGACAAGGCGACCACGGCCGTCTCCACCGGCCAGCTGGCCATGGACCTTGACGAGAGCCAGTACGGCCGTGGCTACGGGCCCTGCCTGCACGCGGCCTCGACCGGTGAGCTCACCGAGATCTCCGACACCCGCACCGACCCCCGCTGGCCGGACTACGCCAGGGGCGCCTGGGAGCGCGGCAGCGGCAGCTCGCTGTCGGTGCCGCTGCCCATCCAGGAGGGGCTGGCCGGGGCGATGAACATCTACGCCCGGGAGGCCGACGCCTTCGACGACGAGGCCCGGCAGGCGGCGCAGAAGTTCGCCCCCTACGCCGCCGTCGCCGTGGCCAACATGCACGCCTACGAGGCCGCCCGCACCATGGCCGACAACCTGCAGGTGGCGCTGATGTCGCGGGCGGTCATCGACCAGGCCAAGGGCATCCTGATGGAGCGGCACCGGCTCACCGCCGACCAGGCGTTCCAGGCGATGGCCGCGGTGTCGATGCGGGCCAACCGCAAGCTCCGCGACATCGCCGAGCAGCTGGTGCGCACCGGCGAGTTCCAGCTCGACCGGCCCCGCTGACCCTGCGTCGGTTGCGCGCCCGGACCGACGGGAACAGGTCTCCGCAGGACCACCGGCGTGCCGGCACGAGGGTGGCCTCCAGGCCCGGTGGTCGACGACACGGCCACCGGGCTGCCCCCGGTGCTCGACGCAGCAGCGTGAACGACGGAGCGGCCCCGTCCAGGTGGACGGGGCCGCTCCGCGTGGTGCGCCATCAGGGACTCGAACCCCGAACCCGCTGATTAAGAGTCAGCTGCTCTGCCAATTGAGCTAATGGCGCGTGCTGCCCGGCAGGACCGGGCAACAGGGGAGAACTGTACACGTCGGTCCGGGGGCGTGCCGGCGGGGGGCCCGCCCGCCGATACCGGTCACGAGCACCGCCCGCTGCAGCCCAGCCGACTGCCAGCTCGCGCGGGAACACTGGTGGTGACGTGCAACCTCCGGCCGGGACGGTCCCGGGCCGGCTGCTCGTACGGGAGGCAGGTCGTCGTGGGGTCTCAGCAGCGGACGAGGACCGCGCCGGCGCTCGTCGCGGCGGTGCTCGCACTCGTCGCCGGTTGCACGGGCGGCTCGTCCGACGCCGCCGGTGGGACGGCGTCGTCCTCGTCGTCCTCCGGTCCGGCCGCCCCGTCCGCGCAGCTGGCGCTGAGCATCGCCGACGGCGCCACCGACGTGTCCCCGGCCCAGCCGCTGCAGATCGACGTCACCGACGGCGAGCTCGACGACGTCACGGTCACCGACGGGAGCGGGGCGCCGGTCACCGGCGCGGTGGTCCCGGTCGACGCCGGCACGGCGCTCTGGACCCCGGCGGAGGGCCTGGACTACGGCACGAGCTACACGGTGACGGCCAGCGCGGCCAGCGCCGGCGACCAGGTGGTCACCGGGACGTCGACGTTCACCACGGTCACCCCACGGCTGCAGGACAAGCCCGACATCGGCCCGCTGGACGGCACCACCGTCGGGGTGGGCATGCCGATCCGGGTCTTCTTCGACGAGCCGGTGACCGACAAGGCCGCCGTCGAGCGCCACCTGACCGTCACCTCCAGCACGCCGACCGACGGGGTGTGGAGCTGGGTCGGCGACAGCGAGGTGCACTTCCGCCCGTCGACCTACTGGCCGGCCGACACCGACGTCACCGTGCAGGCCGACCTCTTCGGCGTCGACCTCGGCGACGGGGTGTGGGGCGAGGTCGACCGCACCGTCTCCTTCCACGTCGGCGAGGAGCACGTGTCGGTCGCCGACGCCGCCGCGCACACCCTCACGGTCAGCAGCGGCGGGCAGGTGCTGCAGACCTACCCGATGAGCGCCGGCAGCGCGGAGAACCCGACCCGCAACGGTGCGCACGTGGTGCTGGAGAAGTTCACCGACATCACCATGGACTCCGCCACCTTCGGCCTGGCCGCCGACGCCCCCGGCGGCTACCGGACGCCGGTGGAGTACGCGACGCGCATCTCCAACAACGGTGAGTTCGTGCACGGTGCGCCGTGGTCGGTGGGCCAGCAGGGCTCGTCGAACGTCAGCCACGGCTGCATCAACCTCTCCGACGAGCGGGCGGAGTGGTTCTACGAGTTCTCCCGGCCCGGGGACGTCGTCGAGGTGGTCGGCTCCACCGGCGGCACGCTGAGCGCCGCCGACGGCGACATCTACGACTGGGCCGTCCCGTGGGACCGGTGGACGGCCGGCAGCGCCCTGTCCTGATGTGCCCGACGGCACGGGCCCCGAGGCCGCGGACGTCTCAGAGCCGCAGGTCGCGGTCGACCCGTGGCGCCGCGCCGGGGACGAGCCGGGCGACCGCGGACTCCACGACGGTGTAGGCGGCCAGGGCGAGACCGACCACCACCGCCGGCGGGACGACGATCGGCGCGGCCAGCACCGACAGCGGGAGCAGGTGCGGGGTGTCCCGCCACCAGCCCGGCCGGCGCAGCGGGTTGGCCAGCGCGCTCCACCGGACGCCGCACCACATCAGCCAGCGCCGCACCGGCGGCACGTCGAGCTCGGCGAGCACCCGGCGGAAGATCCCGTCGGCGTCCCGGGAGCTGACCACCCCGGCGAGCAGCCCGACGGTGACCAGCCAGTCGTGCAGCACGGCCGCGAGGGTGTAGCGGCCGAACCGGGGGATCAGCCACACCACCACCCGCGGCACGGTGGCGAAGTCGGTGCGGAAGCCGGCCGGGACGACGAAGGTGTCGTGGCGGCCGCGGTAGACCAGCGGCTCCAGCACCTCCCAGGTCTCCTCGCCGGTGCGGCGCACGGTGATCGTGCGGGAGTCGAAGGGCACCCGTCGACGATGCCCCACCGTGCCGACGTCCACCAGGACGTACCGCGTCCTCGCCGTCGGGGTGTCCCTGACGGCGACCGGCCTGCTGAGCGCCCGCCACGGCGTGACCGCCGTCGGCGGTCTCCTGCTGGCCCTGGGCGCCGTCGCCCTGGTGGTCTTCGCCACCCGCGGGCGGGGGAGCCGGGACGACAGCTCATGAGCGCCACCGACCAGCGGCCGGCACCGGCCCGACCCCGACGACGCAGGAAGGCCCCGGTCAGTGTGCTGACCGGGGCCTTCCGCCGGGGTGAGTGACGGGACTTGAACCCGCGACATCCAGGATCACAACCTGGCGCTCTACCAACTGAGCTACACCCACCATGTGCACCGGGCGGCCGGCGAGAGCCGGCCCGGTGGACGCGCTCACGATACCGGAGCCCTCCAGCCCGCTGACGGGGGCCGGGTCGGGCGCGGTGTCAGACCTGGGCGGACGCCGTCCCGCCGTCGGCCGCGCCGGCCTCCAGCGCCGGTGCGAACGCGGCCACGACGCCGGCCGCGGCGGCCTGCGCCTGGTCGCTGGTCGGACCGGGGGCGGGCACGAAGAGGGTCTGCCGGTAGTAGGCCAGCTCCCGGATCGACTCCAGGATGTCGGCCAGCGCCCGGTGCGCCAGACCCTTGGGCGGCTGGGCGAAGTAGACCCGCGGGAACCAGCGGCGGGACAGCTCCTTGATCGAGGAGACGTCGATCATCCGGTAGTGCAGGTGGTCGTCGAGCTCGGGCATGTCCCGGGCGAGGAAGCCGCGGTCGGTGCCGATGGAGTTGCCGCACAGCGGGGCGGTGCGCCGCTCGGGCACGAAGCGCTTGATGTAGGCGAGCACCTGCTCCTGGGCCTCGGCGAGGGTGACCGTCGAGGCCCGCACCTCCTCGGTCAGGCCCGAGTGCGCGTGCATCTTCCGGACCACCTCGACCATGCCGTCCAGGTCGGCGTCCTCGGCGTGGATGATCACGTCGAGGCCGGGGTCGAGCACGTTGAGCTGGGAGTCGGTGACCACCACCGCGACCTCGATCAGCTTGTCGCTGGTGAGGTCCAGCCCGGTCATCTCGCAGTCGATCCACACCAGGTTGTGCGCTGCACTGTCCACCACGGAGGGGACCCTACGCACCGCCGCGGCGACCCGTTCGCCGCACCCGCCCCGGACCCGCGGGTTCCGGCTCGGGACGGTCCGTTGCGGTCGCCGCCCGCGGTTAGGCTCCGGGCTCCTGCACCGACCCCGCGGAGCCGCTCGTGTCCTCCAGCACGTCCCTCGCACCGCCGTCCCGGCCGGTCCCGTCGGCTCCCTCGTCGCTGCGCTCCGGGCTGCGCCGGCCGGTGGCCCTGCTGCGCTGGCTGTGGCACGCCTACCTGACCCCCGGCCTCCCCGGCCGCGCCACCAGCCCGGTCGAGCTGCGCTGGATCTACACGGCCTGGCTGGTCGCCTTCGGGCTGAAGATGGTCGGCTCAACCTGGGACGTCTCGTGGCACTTCAGGTGGCTGCGCGACGACCTGGCGCCCCCGCACCTGCTCAACTCCGCCGGCACGATGGTGGTCGTCGCGCTGGTGGTCTTCTCCAGCTACAGCGGGTACGGCGTCGACCGGACGGCGCTGCGGCTGATGCAGGGCGGCATCGGCACCTTCCTGGTCGCGATCCCGCTCGACCTGCTCAACCACCGCATCAACGGCCTGGACATCACCAGCTGGAGCCCCAGCCACTCGCTGCTGTACCTGGGGACGGCGATCATGCTGGCCGGCGCCATCCGCGGCTGGTGGCGCCACGCCGCCCCCGGCCGGCAGCGCGACCTGATCGCCGGAGGCCTGTGGCTGTTCTTCGTGGAGAACGTGCTGTTCCCCAACCAGCACCAGGAGTACGGCGTCCTCTCCCTGGCCGCCTACCGGGCCGGGCGCAGCACCGCCGAGCCCTCGCTGCTGGACTTCGCCGCCGCCCAGGGGCAGACGCCGACGCAGTTCATGCTGCCGGTGCCCTCCTGGGTGCACCCCGCCTGGCTGGTGTGCGCCGGGCTGCTCGCGCTCGTCGCCGCGCGCCGCTCGGTGGGCCTGCGCTGGACCGCCACCACCCTGGCCGCGGTCTACCTGGCCTACCGGGGGATCTGCTGGGTGCTGCTGACCTCCACCGGCTTCCCGCCCTCGGTCCTGCCGGTGATGCTGCTGGCCGGCGCGGTGCTGGTCGACCTGGCGGTGGGTGCCCGGGTGCCCGGGTGGCTGGCCGGCCCGGTGGTCACCGGGGGAGTGGCGCTGGCGGCCTGGGCCCAGTCGGAGGTCGCGGAGATCCCGCCGTGGAACTGGTCCGCCCTGCCGGTCGTCGCCGTCGCGTTCGCCGTGCTCTGGACGGCGCTGGACCGGCTGACCGCCGGCTCCTGGTCCCTGCGCCGGCAGGTCCCGGCGGGCTCCGCCGCGGACACGCCGGTGCCCGCCGGGACGGGCGGCGCGTCCCTCCGGTGAGCCCGGAGCGGGCCCGCCGATGACGTAACGTCGGAGCGGACCGCCGCCTTCTCGCCGCGGGAACCGCCGCGTCCCGCGCCGCCCGCTCGCCGCCTGCCCCTGGAGACCCCGTGCTCATCCTCACGCCGACGCCGTTGCAGACGGCCGCCGAGCGTGCGTTCTTCGCCGAGCTCGCCGGCTGGGACACCGGCAGCGGGGTGCGCGGGGCGGTGCTGGCCTCCCTGCCCGTCGTCGAGGGGCCGATGAACCGGCGGCAGGCCGACGCGGTGCTGTTCGTGCCCGAGGGCCTGGCCGTCGTCCGGGTCGTGGAGGTGGAGCGCCGGTCCGGCGTCGTCACCGCCGCCCCGGAGGGTGCCTGGACGATCGGCGCCGGGGACGGGCCCGGGGACGTCGTGCAGCTGGCCGGCGGCGGCTCGACACCGCTGGAGGGCCTCATGCGTGCCGGCATGCAGGCCGCGGTGACGCTGCGGGCCGCCGGGCTGGAGCCCGGCCGGATCGCCCGGCTCACCGTGCTCACCGGTGCGGTCACCGGCATCGTCCCGGCCGACGGCGACCTCGGCGAGGGCGACCAGGTCGCCACCCTGGACCAGCAGTCGCTGCTGCTCGGGGTGGCCCGCGCGGCCCGGCACGCCGGCACCGACAACCCCCGGCTCTGGACGACCGCCGACGTGCGGGCCGGCATCGAGGCCCTCGGCGTCGCCGGGCGCACCCCGTCGGTCGAGGAGCTCAACGGCGAGGGTTTCCCGTACTCGCCCTACGTCCTGCGCCGGCAGGAGCTGCTCACCCCGGCGGCCCTCAATGCCGCCCCGCCGCGGTTCGCCCCCGAGCCCTTGAACACGCCAGCACCGCAGGCGGTCCCGCAGCAGCGCACGCCGCCGCTGGTCGACCCGGCCGCCGCCGCCCGGGTGGCCGCCGCGGCCGTGCAGGCCCAGGAGGACGCCGAGCGCGGCAGCGCCGGGCAGGGCGCCGACCAGACGCAGGACGTCCGCACGTCCCGTCCGGTCGCGCCCGCCGGCCGGGCGCAGGAGACCCGGGCGCTGACCCCCGACCGGGCGCCCGCCGACGAGCACCGGCGGCTGGACGACAGCGGCGGCCTCGGCGGGCTGTTCGCGTCGACCCGGACCGTCGAGGTCGCGCCGCAGCCGCGCCGGGAACTGCCGCCGGAGCTGCGGCCCCGTGCCTCGGCCGGCGCCGTGCCACCCACCCGCAGCACCAGCACCGTCGCACCCGGCGGGAGCGGTGCGTCCGGGAGCGGTGCGTCCGGACGTCGGCGTGCCCTGCTGATCGCCGTCGCGCTGGCTGTCGTGGCGGCCCTGGTGGCCGTCGTCCTCGTGACCGTGGGGCGCGGCGACGGCGACGAGGGCGCCCCGCTCGCCGGTCCCTCGACGAGCGCCGCCCCCGGCACCGCACCGGCCGGGCCGGCCCCCGGCGAGACCGAGGTCGTCGACGGCACCACCTTCACCCTCGAGGCGACGACGACCGAGGACAGCTGCACCGACCACGCCTACGGCGCCGTGGCCGGGTTCTTCGCCCGGTCCGACTGCACCGCGCTCACCCGGTCGCTGTGGTCGGCCGAGGTGGACGGCCGGCCGGCGGTGGTGTCGGTGGCGCGGGTGACCATGCCCGACGCAGAGCTGGCCACCGCGCTGGTCACGCTCGCCGACACCGACGGCAGCGGCAACGTCAACGACCTGCTCCGCGAGGGCACCGGGTACCCCGGCGGTCCGGAGAGCCTGCCCACCTCGCGGGAGTACGACAGCCGGTCCCAGGGCGCCGTGTCCACCATCGTGGAGACCGCCTACGTCGCCGACCGCGGCTCCAGCGACGCGCTCGACGACCTGGCCGGCTCCGCCCTCGCCCTCGGCTCCGACTAGAGCTGGGCCCCGCCCGGTGGACGCACCGGGCGGGCGCCGGGTCAGCGGGGAGCGCCGGCGATCGAGGGGGCCATCGGGTCGGTGCCCTCGGCCTTCACCTCGCGCAGCACGTAGTCCTCGATCGTCTCCAGGTCGTGGGTGGACCGGCGGACGATGGCCAGCAGGTCGCTCATCTTGCTGACCTCCTCGACCTGCTCCTTGATGAACCACTGCATGAACTGGTCCGAGGCGAAGTCGTCGTGCCGGCGGGCGACCGCGGTGAGCTGGTTGATCTGCTGGGTGACCCGCTTCTCCTGCTCCAGCGCGAGGGAGACCGGGGCGACCACGTCGGGGAACTCGTTGATCGGCGCGGCGATCCCGGGGATCTGCACCGGGGCGTCGGCGTCGAGCAGGTAGCGCACCATCATCATCGCGTGGTCGCGCTCCTCGCCGGCCTGGTCGAAGAACAGCTGCGCGGTCTGCGGCATGGTCAGGTCGTCGAAGTAGATGGCGATCGCCACGTACTGCTGGTGGGCGGCGAACTCGTGGCCGATCTGGGCGTTGAGCAGCTCGATGAAGGCATCGGCGGCCATCGGGGCTCCTGGTCGGTGCGGGGGACGGGGCGTCTGCGACGGTAGCGGGCCGCGCACCCCAGCCACGGGCCGGCCGGGAAGGCTTGGCTAACCTCACCGTGTGGCCACGTCGGCGAAGCTGCCCAAGAGCAAGTGCTGCGAGGACCGGCCGCGGTGCACCCGCTGCCCGCTGCGCGCGCTCGCCGAGGGCACGCTGCCGCCCGGCTACACGGTGAAGAAGCGCAGGCTCGTCAAGGTCGGCAAGGCCGGCTGAGGAAGGACCCCCTGCCCCCCACCACTCGCAGGCTCGCGGCGGGACCCTGCAGGGGGCCGGGGGCGGGGTCCTTCCTCAGCGGGTGACGTCGACGAGCACCTTGCCGGTGATGCCGTCCTCGACGGCCTGGTGGGCCGCGGCGGTCTCGGCGAGCGGGAAGACGTGCAGCGGCAGGCCGGCGTCCGCACCCACCCGGACGGCGCCGTCCAGGACCGCGGCGTTGACGTCCTGGACGGCGATCTCCTTGGCCCGGGTCGGCTCGGTGTAGACCAGCACGAACTGCCAGCGGGCGTTGGGCCCCATCTGGGTGCGGATCGGGATGGTGACCTCGTCGCCGCCGTCGTTCGCGTACATCGCGACCGCGCCGTGCGGGGCGATGACCTGGGCGTCGATCGCGGCGTTGGCGGCCGGGGCGACCTCGACGACCGCGTCGACGCCGTGCGGCACGATCTTCCGGATCTCCGCCACGACGTCCTGCTGCTTGTAGTTGATGACGTGGCTCACGCCGGCTGCGGCGGCCAGCTGGGCCTTCTGCGGGGTGCTGACCGTGGCGATGACGGTGGCGCCGGCCCAGCGGGCGAGCTGGATGGCGGCGTTGCCGACCGCTCCGGCGCCGCCCTGCACGAGCACGGTGCGGCCGTCGAGCGAGCCGGGGGAGAGCCGGTCGGGCAGCGACTCCGCGACGGTGAGGCAGCGGTGCGCGGTGAGGAACGGGATGCCGAGCGCGGCGCCGAGCTCGAAGGGGGCGTCGGCACCGAGCAGCACGGTCTGCCGGGCCGGGACGACGGTGCACTCCGCCGCCGTGCCGTGCGGGCGCTGCCAGGCCGCTTCCCAGACCCAGACGCGCTCACCGACGAGCACCGGGTCGACGCCCTGGCCGACGGTCTCGATGGTGCCGGCGCCGTCCTGGTCCGGTACCTGGCCGTCGGGGCCGGGCTGGGTGCCGCTGCGGGACTTCCAGTCGGTGGGGTTCACGCCGGAGAAGGCCAGGCGCACCAGCACCTCACCGGGTCCGGGCTCAGGGGTGGTGCGGTCGACGAGCTGCAGGACGTCGGGACCGCCGGGCTGGGTGTAGGTGATCGCTCGCACGATCCGCTCCTACCCCGCGTCCACCCGCTCTGACCGTCGGCCCCGTCGCAGGGGCCCGCCCCGAGCGTGCGAGGGGTGGGGGGCGACGGGGTCCTTCGTCAGCTGGCGCGACGACGCAGGCGACGGCGCTCGCGCTCGGAGAGGCCGCCCCAGATGCCGAAGCGCTCGTCGTTGGACAGCGCGTACTCGAGGCAGTCGTTGCGGACCTCGCAGCCGGTGCAGATCTTCTTGGCCTCGCGGGTGGAGCCGCCCTTCTCCGGGAAGAAGGCCTCGGGGTCGGTCTCGGCGCACAGGGCGCGCTCCTGCCAGCCACCGTCCTCGACGACGTCGAAGGTCCCGAAGCCGGCGTCGTAGACGTCGGCCATGCCGAGCACGTCCTGGTCGTAGGAGACCGGAGCCACCTCGGCAGCTGCGGTGCGGTACTCGCTCATCCACGTCACGTCGGCCATCGCGGTTCGTCCCCCTGCGTCTCGGTTCGGCATCCGTTCTCACGGTTGCCGTGTGCTCACTTGCTGTGAGCACGGGATGAATTACACGGGTGCCGTTCCGGAGGGTCAAATGCCATCTGTGTTACGCCGGGTCCCAGCAGTCACACCCGGCGCGCCCGCCACTGCTGCATGGCGAGGAGTGCCCGACACGCCGGTCCCGGGGTCAGGTTCTGCCCACGGGGGCCGTCGAGTTCGTCCAGATCACGAACGGCTCCGGAAGCCGGATCTGGACGATCGCGAGGTCGGGCGACCAACGGTGGCACCGCGGGGTCCACGCCGGCCGAGGGGCCGGGCGGACGGCGGGATGATCATCGGCAGCCGGCGCAGGCGTTCGGACGGCCGCGGTCAGGAGCGGGCGAGCTCCGTGGTCAGCGGGCCCAGCCCCAGCGGCCCCAGGTCGAGCACCCGGCGGTGCCAGTCCTTGAGGTCGAAGCCGGCGCCGGCGCGCCGGCGGGCCTCGTCGCGGCAGGTGAGCAGGACCCGCTCGCCGACCTTGTAGACCGGCGCCTGACCCGGCCAGCCGAGGTAGCGGTGCAGCTCGTCGACCCGCAGGGCGTCCTCCATGTCCACGTGCGCACGGAGGAAGGCCAGGGCGACGTCGTAGCTCCAGCGCTCGCCGGTGGCGCGACCGCTCGGGATCGGCAGGTCCAGGTGCAGGCCGATGTCGAGGACGACGCGGGCCGCGCGCAGCTCCTGGGCGTCGAGCATCCCCAGCCGGTCGCCCGGGTCGTCGAGGAAGCCCAGCTCGGCCATCAGCCGCTCGGAGTACAGCGCCCACCCCTCGGCGTGCCCGGCGCACATGCCCAGCAGCCGCTGCCAGCGGTTGAGCGACGCCGCGTTGTGCACGGCCTGGCCGATCTGCAGGTGGTGGCCGGGCGCACCCTCGTGGAAGACGGTGGTCGTCTCCCGCCAGGTGGTCATCGAGGTGACGCCCTCGGGCAGCGACCACCACATCCGGCCCGGGCGGCTGAAGTCCTCGGTCGGGCCGGTGTAGTAGACGCCCTCGCCGGAGGTCGGGGTGAGCAGCCCCTCGATCCGCCGGACCGGCGCCGGGACGTCGAAGTGGACGCCGTCCAGAGCGGCGATCGCCCGGTCGGCGGTCTCCTGCAGCCAGGCCTGCAGCGCCTCGCGACCGTGCACCTGGCGGGCCGGGTCGGCGTCCAGGACGGCGACGGCGCCGGCGACTCCCCGCCCGGGGGCGATCTGCTCGGCGACCGCTGCCTTCTCCGCGGTGATCCGGGCCAGCTCCTCCCAGCCCCAGGCGTAGGTCTCCGCCAGGTCCAGGTCGATGCCGGCGTGGAAGCGGAACTCGACGGCGTAGCGCTCCCGGCCCACCGCGTCGCGCTCGGGCGCCAGCGGCAGCAGCCCGCTCTCCAGGCGGTCGGCGAAGTCGAGCAGGGCGGCCGAGGACGCCCCGGCCGCGCGGGTGAGGTCGCGGGCGAGGCCGGCCGACCCGGCCGGGGCCGAGCCGGCCAGCTCGGTGAAGTACCCGGGGCGCCCAGGGGTGCCGGCCCACCGGCGGGCCGTGGCGGCCGCGAGCCGGACCTGCCGGACCGCGGCGGTGCGCCCGTGCGAGGCCGCCTCGGTCAGGCCGGCGAGGTAGCCGTCGAGGGCCCGGGGGAGGGCGTCCAGCCGGCGGGCGATGGTCGCCCGGTCCTGCTCGGTCGCGGTCGGCATCAGGCCGAGGGTGATCCGGAACTCCGACAGCGGGCTCTGCACGTTGTTCAGCGCGGCCTGCGCCCAGCCGGCCTCGTAGCGCGCGAGCTCGGCGCCGAGCCGCTCGGTCATCGCCGTCCGGGCGACCTCCTCGCGGTGGTCGACGGGCTCGATCCGCCCGGCCATGCCGATCGCCGTGCGCAGCAGCTGGGCGTGGGCGCCGTGCCCCTCGGGCGTGAGGTCCGACCAGCGGTCGTCGTGCCCGGGAACCCCGATGTAGGTGGCCACCTCCGGGATCGAGGCGGCGTACTCCTCGACGACGCGGTCGGCGAGGAGGTCGAGCTGGGACGGCGGGTGCACGGGCTCACTCACCCCGCGGACGGTAGCCGCCGGGTGTGACACGACCCGGCTCTACCGGGGTGCGCGACCACGCTGCGGGGACGGTCGGGTGCCTGCGGACGCCGGTCGACGTGGCGGACGGTGGGCGCGCCGGCGCCGTCCCGGCGCGCCTTGACAAGCCTGTGCGCGCCCTTAGCCTGGGCGAGGAGTGACACGAGTCACTCGTTGCTGCCGAACTCGACGAAGAGGACGCGCATGGACGCCCCGCCACCCCTGCGGAGACCCTGGTGCCACGGCGCCGCGGTCTCCGACGCCTCCCGGGCCTGCTGGCCCTCACCCTCGCCCTGTCCGTCACCCCGACGGCCATGGGCGTGGCCACCGCCGCACCGCCGCAGCAGGTCAGCGCGACCCAGCCCGACCTGGGCGTGAACGTCACCGTCTTCGACCCGAGCATGCCGCTGGCCCAGATCCAGGCGAGGGTCGACGCCGTCTACGCCCAGCAGGTGAACGCCGAGATGGGCACGCAGCGCGTCGCGCTGCTGTTCAAGCCCGGCACGTACGGCACCGCGACGCAGCCGCTGCAGATCAAGGTCGGTTACTACACCGAGGTCGCCGGTCTGGGTGCCTCGCCCGACGACGTCACGATCAACGGCAAGGTCGAGGTCTACAACCGCTGCCTGGGTGACGACGGCACGAGCAACTGCATCGCGCTGGACAACTTCTGGCGGACCGTGTCGAACTTCCACCTCGCGGTCAACGGCGCCGGCCAGGACGGCTGCCGGCAGAGCGCCAACTTCTGGGCGGTCTCCCAGGCCTCCCCGATGCGCCGGGTCGACATCACCGGCGGCACCCTGTCGTTGATGGACTACTGCACCGCCGGGCCGCAGTACGCCAGCGGCGGCTTCATCGCCGACACCGTGACCGGGCCCATCGTCAACGGCTCGCAGCAGCAGTGGCTGACCCGCAACAGCACGATCGCCAGCTGGTCCAACGGCGTGTGGAACCAGGTGTTCTCCGGCGTCGAGGGCGCGCCCAGCGAGGCGGCCTTCCCGGCCGAGCCCTACACCACGGTGCAGAACACCCCGGTCAGCCGGGAGAAGCCGTACCTCTTCGTCGACGCGACGGGCGCGTACCAGGTCCGGGTCCCCTCGGCGCAGACGAACACCCGCGGCGTGAGCTGGGACGAGGGCCTGACCGCCGGCCGCACGGTACCGCTGACCGACTTCTTCATCGCGAAGCCGACGACCGGCGTGCAGGAGATCAACAGCCAGCTGGCCCGCGGGAAGAACCTGCTGCTCACCCCCGGCGTCTACGACGTCGCGACGAGCATTGCCGTCAAGCGCGCCGACACCGTCGTCCTCGGCCTGGGTCTCGCCACCCTGACCGCGGTGAACGGCTCGGTGCCGATGACCGTCGCCGACGTCCCCGGTGTGGTCGTCGCCGGCGTCACGATCGACGCCGGCACGACGGAGTCCCCGGTGCTGCTGCAGGTCGGCAGCACGAACGGCAACAACAGCCCGAAGAAGAGCGGCGCGACCAACCCGACGACCCTGTCGGACGTCTTCTTCCGGGTCGGTGGCCCGCACGTGGGCAAGGCCGACACGGCGCTGGTGGTCAACAGCGACCACGTGCTCGTCGACCACACCTGGGTGTGGCGCGCCGACCACGGGGTGGAGGGCTTCACCGCCGGGGTCAACGGCGACACCGACCGGTGGCGCACCAACACCGGCCGCACCGGTGTGCTCGTGAACGGCGCCGACGTCACCGCCACCGGCCTGTTCGTCGAGCACTTCCAGCAGCACAACACCGTCTGGAACGGCGAGCGCGGCCGGGTCGTGCTCTACCAGAACGAGCTCCCGTACGACCCGCCGTCGCAGGCCGACTGGCAGGAGCCGGACGGCACGCTCGGCTGGGCCGGCTACGAGGTCGGGGACGACGTGACGACCCACCGGCTGGACGGCGGTGGCGTCTACGGCTACCAGCGCAACGCCGGCCCGGGCATCACCACCGAGATGGGCTTCGAGGTCCCGAACACCCCGGGCGTGCAGCTGCACCACGTCGCGACCGTGCACCTCGACGGGCTCGGCATCATCGAGCACGTGGTCAACGACGTGGGCGGCCGGTCCGACGCCAGCACCGCCGGGACGCCGCAGTACGTCGTGGACCACCCGGCGCGCTGACCCGACGCAGGACCGCAGCACCCGGTGGGCCGGAGCGCACGTCCGCTCCGGCCCACCGGCCTGTCCGGGGTCAGGCCGACTCCCGCACGACCAGCCGCAGCACGTCGGCGGGGTGGGCCGGCGGGGGTGCGCCGTCCAGGGCGGCGATCACCGAGGCCGACAGGAACCGGGCCTGCAACTGCACCGACTGCGAGACGGTGGTCAGCGGCGGGGCGGACAGCTGCGCGGCCGGGACGTCGTCCACGCCGATGACGGCCAGGTCGACCGGGACCCGCACCCCCTCGGCGCGGGCCCCGGCGAGGACGGCGAACGCCACCTCGTCGTTGTAGGCGGCGACCGCGCTCACCGGCTCGGCCCCCGCCCGCAGGGCACGCACCGCCGCCCGGCCGGACTCGGCGGACACGTCGACGGCCTGCACCCGCGGGTCGGGCAGGCCCAGCCGCCGGCACTCCGCGCGGGCACCGGCCAGCCGTGGCCCGGCGAAGTCGGCCAGCCGCGGGTCGGTGGTCGAGGCGTAACCGAGGACGCAGTGCCCGGCGCCTGCCAGGTGCTGCACCTGCAGCCGCCCCACCCGGGTCTGCCCGGCGGCGAAGGCGCCGGGTCGCCGCGGTTCCTCGTCGAGGACGGTCGCGACGACCGGGATGCCCGCCCGGCGCATGCCGGTCTCCTCCTCGTCGGAGAAGGCGGTGAAGCCGACGACGGCCCGCGGGGTCACCGCCCGCCACAGGTCCGACAGCGGCCGGTGCCCGCGGGAGTGGTGCACCAGCACGGACAGGTCGCGGGTGGCGAGCTCGCGGGTCAGGTGGTCCAGCAGGGCGTCGACCACCGGGCCGACCGGCCAGTCCGGCAGGACGCACAGCACGAGGTCGCTGCGCCCGCTGCGCAGCGTGCGCGCGGCCGCCGAGGGGGCGTACCCGAGCCGGTCGGCCGCGGCGCGCACCCGCCGCCGGGTCTCCTCGGAGATGACCGTGCCGGACGTGTCGTTGAGGACGTAGCTGACCGTGGTGCGGGAGACCCCGCTCTCCCGCGCGACGTCGGCGCTGGTCACCCGTGGCACGCCCGCTCCTCCCGCAGCGCCGGGCGGAATCCCGGCGCCGGACATCCTGCCGGACCGGGGGCGCGCCGGGCGGCTCAGACGACCTTGAGGGTGAGCGCCCGCCGGCCGGCGTCGGTGCGGGCGGTGGCCATCCGCTCGGCCGACGGGGTGCCGTACTCCGTCGTCCGCTGGCGGGCCGGGCGGCCGATGCCGGCGGCCATGGCCTCCAGCTCGGCGATGGTCTTCAGCGACCCGTTGGCCGAGCCCGCCATCCGGCTGATGGTCTCCTCCATCAGCGTGCCGCCCAGGTCGTTCGCGCCGCCGTCGAGCATCGCCTGCGTGCCGGTGTCGCCGAGCTTGACCCACGAGGTCTGGATGTTGTCGATCCGCCCGTGCAGCATCAGCCGGGCGACCGCGTGCACCGCCCGGTTCTCCCGGTTCGTCGGGCCCGGACGGGCGACGCCGGCCAGGTAGATGGGGGAGTTGTGGTGCACGAACGGCAGCAGCACGAACTCCCGGAAGCCGCCGGTCTCGTCCTGCAGGCGGCTGAGCGTGCGCAGGTGCCCGACCCAGTGGGCGGGGGTGTCGACGTGGCCGTACATCATCGTCGAGGTCGTCGGCAGGCCCACCTCGTGCGCCGTCCGCACGATCTCCAGCCAGGCGGCCGCGGGCAGCTTGCCCTTGGTCAGCACCCAGCGGACCTCGTCGTCCAGGATCTCCGCCGCCGTGCCGGGCAGGCTGTCCACGCCCGCCTCCTTCGCCGCGGTGAGGAAGTCCCGGTAGGACAGCCCGGTGCGCGCCGACCCGTTCACCACCTCCATCGGGGAGAACGCGTGCAGGTGGATGCCGGGACGGCGGGACTTCACCTCGCGCGCCAGGTCCAGGTACGCGGTGCCGGGCAGGTCGGGGTGGATGCCGCCCTGCATGCAGATCTCGGTCGCCCCGCCGGCCCACGCCTCGTCGACGCGGTCGCCGACCTGCTGCATCGACAGCGTGAACGCGTCGGCGTCGGTGCGCCGCTGGGCGAAGGCGCAGAACCGGCAGCCGGTGTAGCAGACGTTGGTGAAGTTGATGTTCCGGTTCACCACGTAGGTGACGTCCTCGCCGTTGACGTCGCGGCGGACGGCGTCGGCCAGCGCGGCCAGCGCGTCGAGGTCGGTGCCGTCGGCGCCCAGCAGGGCCAGGTACCCGGCGTCGGACAGCCCCGCCGGGTCGGTCTCGGCGTGCCGCAGCGCGGCGTGCACCGCGGGGTCGCCGGCGGCGATCGCGGTCGAGTGCCCGTCGCGGGCGTCCTCGGTCCGGGAGCGCAGCTCGGCCCAGTCGCCGTAGACGGCGTCGAAGTCGCTGCGCCGGTCGCCGGTGCGCCCCACGGTGTCGATCTCGGTGTGCAGGTCGACCCGGCCCGACGCCGTCCACGCCTCGTCCGGCTCCTGCCAGGGCAGCCCGACCGGGATGCGGCCCTCGACGGCGAGCCCGTCGTCGGCGGCCAGGGCGGACACGTGCGGGCGCACCCGGGGGTCCAGCCACGGCTCGGGCTGCAGCACGTAGCCGGGCTGGGCGGCCAGCCGCTCGCGCAGCGTGAAGCCGGCCTCGGCGGTCAGCTCGGCGAGCGTGTCGATGTGCGGCCACGGCCGCTCGGGGTTGACGTGGTCGGGGGTCAGCGGTGAGACCCCGCCCCAGTCGTCGACGCCGGCGCGCAGCAGCAGGCCCAGCTCGGTGGCGTCGGAGAGGTTCGGCGGCGCCTGCACCCGGGCGGCCGGGCCGAGCAGCAGCCGGCTGACCGCGACCGAGGCCACGTACTCCTGCAGCGCCAGGTCGTCCGAGCCGGCCATCGCGGTGCGCGCCTTGGCCCGGAAGTTCTGCACGATGACCTCCTGCACGTGCCCGTGCCGGCGGGCCGACGCCTTGATCGCGGCGATCGCCTCGACCCGCTCGGCGTAGTCCTCGCCGATGCCCAGCAGCACGCCGGTGGTGAACGGGACGGCGGAGCGGCCGGCGTCCTCCAGCACCCGCAGCCGCACGGCGGGCTCCTTGTCGGGGGAGCCGAAGTGCGGGCCGCCCTTGTCCGACCAGAGCCGGGTGGCCGTCGTCTCCAGCATCATGCCCATCGACGCCGCGACCGGCTTGAGCCGCTGGATCTCCTCCCAGCTCAGCACGCCCGGGTTGAGGTGCGGCAGCAGCCCGGTCTCCTCCAGCACCCGGATCGCCATCGCCCGCAGGTAGCCCAGCGTGGAGTCGAAGCCGTGCGCCTCCAGCCACTCGGCGGCGACCGGCCAGCGGTCCTCCGGGCGGTCGCCGAGGGTGAACAGCGCCTCCTTGCAGCCCAGCGCCGCACCCTGGCGGGCGATGTCGAGCACCTCGTCGGGGGAGAGGAACGGCGCCTTGCCCTCGGCGCGCAGCTGCCCCGGCGTCGTGACGAACGTGCAGTAGTGGCAGCGGTCGCGGCACAGGTGGGTGAGCGGGATGAACACCTTGCGGCTGTAGGTCACCACCCCGGGGCGGCCGGCCGACGCCAGCCCGGCGTCCCGCACCCGGGAGGCGGTCACCAGCAGCCGGTCGAGGGGCTCGCCGGTGGCCAGGCCGCGGGCGTGCATCAGGGTCTCGGCCTCGGTGGCGTCGAGGGTCACGCCGCGTTCGGCACGCACCAGGGCGCGGCGGAGAGCGGACTCGGTGGGGGCGGGCAGCTGGCTCATCGCCCTCGACGCTAGCCCGGCGGGTGGACGCCCGCGTGCCGAGTGACCAGTCGCTCAACCATCCGCGTCGGCTCCCGGGGGGCGCCATGCGGGTCAACCCGGTCGAGCGGGGGTTGAGCCGCACCAGAACCCGGTTCAACCCCCGCTCGACCGGCTCAACCCGGGACTCGGCCCGGGCTCGGGGGCACGGGGGGTGGCGGGCTCGACCGGCTCGACCCCCGCTCGTCGATCTCAGGGACGGCGGAGGGGCTGGCCGGCGCCGTCGGTGAACCGGCCGCGCAGCCGCAGCAGCGGGTCGCCGTCCCCGAGCACCGGCACGTCCTCGACCCGCAGCAGGACGACGACGTGGTCGCCGGCCTCGACGACCGAGTGCACGGTGCAGTCCAGCGCGGTCAGGGCGCCGTCGAGCACGATCGCGTCGCTGACCGGCGCGCGGTGCCAGGGCACGGACTCCAGCAGGTGCCGGGCGCTGGGCCGGCCGGCGGAGGAGAACCGGCTGGCCAGGATCGCCTGGGGGGCGCCGAGCACGTTGACCGCGCAGGAGCCGACCGCCTGCAGCACCTCGGCCGGGTAGCCCTCGGTGGCCAGCCCGACCGCCACCAGCGGCGGGTCGGCGGACACGCTCATCACCGACGTCACCGTCGTCCCGACGTCGTCGATGTCGTCGCGGACGGTCAGCAGCACGACCCCGGCCGCGTACTGGCGCAGGGCGGCTGCGTACTCCCGAGCATCGACAGGCACGGGGGCCAGTCGACCACAATGCAGTCGTGACCACTGCGGAGCAGAGCTACGACGTCATCGTCCTGGGGGCCGGGTCGACCGGGGAGAACGTCGCCGACATCGTCGTGCGGGGCGGGCTGACCGCCGTCCTCGTGGAGAGCGAGCTGGTCGGCGGGGAGTGCTCCTACTGGGCGTGCATGCCCAGCAAGACGCTGCTGCGCGGCAGCGAGGTGCTCACCGGGGCGCGCGCCGTCGCCGGTGCCGCCGCCGCGGTCACCGGCGAGCAGGACGTCGCCGCCACGCTGGCCCGCCGCGACTCCTTCACCAGCAACTGGGACGACGCGAGCCAGGTCGAGTGGGTCGAGGGTGCCGGCATCGACCTGGTGCGCGGGCACGGACGGCTGGACGGCGAGAAGCGGGTCGTGGTGACCCGGGCCGACGGCACCGAGCTGGTGCTCACCGCAGGTGGGGCCGTGGCCGTGTGCACCGGCTCGCGCGCCGCCGTCCCGCCGGTCGACGGGCTGGCCGACGTCACGCCGTGGACCCCGCGGGAGGCGACCAGCGCGACGACCGTGCCGGGCCGGCTGCTGGTCATCGGCGGCGGCTACGTGGGCTGCGAGATGGCCACCGCGTGGCAGCAGCTGGGCGCGTCGGTGACGCTGTTCCAGCACGGCGAGCGGCTGCTGCCGCGCCTCGAGCCCGCCGCCGGCGAGGCCGTCGGGGCCTCGCTGCGCGAGCTCGGCGTCGAGGTGCACCTGGGCACCGAGGTGCAGGCCGTGCGCCGCGAGGACGGCGAGGTGGTGCTCACCTGCTCCGCCGGGGAGTTCCGCGGCGACGAGGTGCTCGTCGCGGTCGGCCGCGCGGCCAACACCGACGACATCGGGCTGGAGACCGTCGGCCTGGAGCCGTCGGGGTACCTCGACGTCGACGAGTCGCTGCAGGTGCCGGGCACCCCGTGGCTCTACGGCGTCGGCGACGTCAACGGGCGTGCGCAGCTGACCCACATGGGCAAGTACCAGGCCCGCCAGGCCGGTGCCGCGATCGTCGCCCGGGCCCGTGGCGAGCAGGTCGACCTCGCCGACTGGTCGCCGTTCGTGGCCACCGCCGACCGGCGGGCCACCCCCAGCGTGGTGTTCACCGACCCCCAGGTCGCCGCGGTCGGCATGACCGCCGCCGAGGCCGCCGACGCCGGGCTGCCGCACCGGGTCGTGGAGTACGCGATCGGCAGCGTCGCCGGGGCCGCCGTGCACGCCGACGGCTACACCGGGACGGCGATCGCCGTCGTCGACACCGAGCGCGAGGTGCTGCTCGGGGTGACCTTCGTCGGCGCGGGCGTGGCCGAGCTGCTGCACTCGGCCACGATCGCGGTGGTCGGCGAGGTGCCGATCGCCCGGCTGTGGCACGCCGTCCCGTCCTACCCGACGATCAGCGAGATCTGGCTGCGCCTGCTCGAGACCTACCGGGGCTGACCGTGCACGGTGGGAGCCGCATCGGGCTCGTGCTGCACCCCTTCCGGAACTGTGCCGGCGCCGTGGACCAGGTGACCGCCTGGACGACGGCGCACGGGGTGGAGCTGGTCGCGAGCGCCGAGGACGTGGCCCGGCTGCACCTGCAGGGGGTGACCCCGGTCGGCGTCGGCGAGCTGGCGACCAGCTGCGACGGCATCATCGCCCTGGGCGGCGACGGCACGCTGCTGGGTGCGATGCGCCTGGTCGTCGCCGACCCGGTCCCGGTGCTGGGCGTCAACTTCGGCCGGCTGGGCTTCCTCACCGAGGTGGAGGGCCGAAAGCTCGAGGGTGCGCTCACCGCGATGGCCGAGGGCCGCTCGACGCTGGAGTCGCGCAGCTGCCTGGTCGTGCGCGGGCCGGGCTGGGAGACGGTGGCCTTCAACGACGTCGTGCTCGCCCGGGTGCCGGGGGAGGGGATGGTCGACGCGACCCTCTCGGTGGCCGGCCGCCGCTACGGCCACTACCGCAGCGACGCCCTGATCATCGCCACCCCGATGGGGTCGACGGCGTACAACTTCGCCGCGGGCGGGCCGGTCGTGTCCCCGGGGGCCGCGGGCGTGCTCGTCACCCCGTCGGCGCCGTTGAACGGCATCGACCGCACCCTGGTGCTGGGGCCGCACGAGCCGCTGCACCTGTCGCTGCCGGAGACCGCCGGCCGGCCGGCCGTCGAGGTCGACGGGCTGGTGGTCGGCCGGCTGGGGCCCGGCGACGAGCTGCACGTCTCCACCCGCGCCGACGCCGGGCTGCTGGTGCGGCTGGACGACTGGCTGGGCGCCGATCGCAGCCGGGTCAAGCTCTCGCTGCTGGACCTCCCGCTGCTGCCCGAGGAGCTGGCCGAACTGCTCCCCGACGAGCTGCGCCGCCGCCAGCCGGGTGGGGTGACGCCCCCGGGCACCGCCCCGGGACGTCCTCCCCGACCCACCTGGGCCCCGGACCCGTCAGCCGGTGACCAGGTCCCCTGATCACCGGCTGTCCTCCCGCACCAGCGCAGCCGCCGGGCCACCCGGGCGGTGACGGAGGCGACCAGTTCCGCGCGCGGCAGCGACCGGTCGAACTCGGTGCGCCGGGACCCTCCCCGGGTGCCGCCGTCCCGGCCGTGGTGCAGTAGGAGCGTGCAGCCGGGCAGCGACCGACGGACGTGGCAGCGCTACATCGCGCTGGGGGACTCCTTCACCGAGGGGCTCAGCGACCCCGACCCGGGCACTCCCGACGCCTTCCGCGGCTGGGCCGACCGGCTGGCCGGGCACCTCGCGGCCGCGGCGCCCCCGGGCACGGTCGAGTACGCCAACCTGGCCATCCGCGGCCGGCTGCTGGCCCAGGTGCTCGGCGAGCAGGTGCCCCCGGCGCTGGCCGCGCGGCCGGACCTGGTGAGCCTGGTCGCCGGCGGGAACGACCTGCTCCGCCCCGGCGCCGACCCCGACCGGCTGGCCGCGGACCTCGAGACGGCCGTGCTGCGGTTCCGGGAGGCCGGGGCCGACGTGCTGCTGGTCACCGGGGTCGACCCGCGGCAGACCCCGATCATCCGGCGCACCCGCGGCCGGGTGGCGGTGTTCAACGCCCACCTGTGGTCGATCGCCGCTCGGCAGGGCGCCGTCGTGCTCGACCAGTGGGGCGCGGCGTGGGTGCAGGACGCGCGGATGTGGGACCAGGGCGACCGCATCCACCTCACCGCCGAGGGGCACCGGCGCACCGCGCTGGCGGCGGCCGCGGCGCTGGGGGTGCCGGTCGCCGGCGACAGCACCGACTGGCGCACGCCGCTGGACCCGGCGCCGCCGCGGCCTCCCCGCGAGGTCCTCGCGCAGGAGGCCGCCTGGGTGCGCGGTTTCGTCGTGCCGTGGATCGGGCGGCGGCTGCGCGGCCGGTCCTCCGGCGACGGCCGGACGCCGAAGCGGCCCGAGCTGCGGCCGGTGCGGGCGGGCGGGACCGCCGAACGCGTCGGCTGACCGGCCCGGCCGGTGTCGTCGCCGGCCGGGCCGCTCAGGACGTGAACCTCAGCTCCGGCCGACCTCGGGGAGGTCACCGGTCCGCGGCGGGCCGAGGCGCGGGGAGAAGGACTCCAGCCACGGGCGCAGCCCCGACAGGTCGCTCGGGTCGGGGGTGAGCCCGCTCAGGTCGCCGATCTCGGCGGCCTCGCGCGGCTCGGGCACGAACGGGTCCTGGACGCCGTTGGCGGCCAGCAGCTCGCGCAGCTCCAGGAAGGCGCGCGAGGGCCGGAACACCGACGGGTCGAAGCCGGGGTCGACGGCCGGGGCCCCGTCGGCCTCCGGGACCGCCTCCGCGGTCGGCTCCGCCTCCGGGACCGCCTCCGCGGTCGGCTCCGCCTCCGCGGTCGGCTCCGCCTCCGGGGCGGGGAACGCGCCGGTCCCGGGCAGGGCGAAGGCGTTCAGCTCCGGCACCGCGGCGGTGCCCTGCGCCGGCTTCGGCGTCCACCGGTCCCGGGCGCTGCGGCGGTCGTCGCGATCCTGGTCGCCCCGGCCGAGGTCGCTGGGGTCCTGCTCGCCGAGCTCGACCTCGTCCAGCTCGTCGACGTCGCTGAGGACGTCGGCCGGCAGGGCGAACGGGGTGTCGAAGGCCAGCGGTCCGGCGGACAGGCCCCCGGCGGGTGCCGGACCGGACGGCGGGCCGCCCAGCCGGCTGGGGTCCGGCGGGGTGCCCAGGTCCTCGAGCGCGCGGGCCGGCAGCGGCGCGGGCCGGCCGAAGGCGTACCCCTGGGCCATCGAGCAGCCGTGCTCGAGCAGCCACCTGGCCTGCTCGCCGTCCTCGATGCCCTCGGCGATGACCTGCAGGCCCATGCCGGCACCGAGCTGCAGCAGCCCCTGCACCAGCGCGGCGGTGGCCGGCTCGGCGACGACGTCGGCGACGAAGGAGCGGTCGATCTTCAGCGTGTGGATCGGCAGCCGGTGCAGCGCGGTGATCGCGGAGTAGCCGGTGCCGAAGTCGTCCAGGGCCAGCGTCACGCCGGTCTCGGTCACCGTGTCCACCGCGTGCAGCGTGGCGTCGGCGGCGAACAGCGCCGTCGACTCGGTGATCTCCAGCTCGAGGCGCTCGGGGGCCAGCCCGGACTGGCCGAGGGCGTCGGCGACCAGCTCGCTGAAGCCGGGCTCGGCCAGGTGCCGGGCGGAGATGTTGACGTGCACGCGCAGGTCGGTGTCCCAGCCGGCGGCGTCCCAGCAGGCCTGGTGCAGCACCCAGGCGCCCAGCCGGGAGGTGAGCCGGTTGTCCTCGGCGGCGGCCAGGAAGGCGCCGGGCGGCAGCAGCCCGCGGGTGGGGTGCTGCCAGCGGATGAGCGCCTCGTAGCCGAGCAGGTGCTCGTCGGACAGCGCGACGATCGGTTGGTAGAACAGCCGCAGCTCGCCGGCCTCCAGCGCGTGCCGGAGGTCGGTCTCCAGCTGCAGCTGGTCGACGTAGGCCTCGGTGACCGCGCCGTCGTGCAGCTCGATCCGGCCGCGGCCGCCGCTGTCCTTGGCCCGGGCGAGCGCGCTGTGGGCCTGGCGCAGCAGCGCCTCGGCGGAGATGCCCGACCCCAGCGTCATCCCGACGCTGGCGGACAGGCTGACCTCGCGGTCGGCCACGTGGAAGGGCTCGTCGAGCACGCCGAGCAGGCGGTCGGCCAGGGTGCGCAGCGCCTCGACGTCCTCGACGTCCTCGGCGAGCACGAGGAACTCGTCGGCGCCGAAGCGGACGGCGGTGTCCTCGACCCGGGTGCTCCAGCGCAGCCGGTCGGCGACCTGGCACAGCAGCTGGTCGCCGCCCTCGTGGCCCAGGGAGTCGTTGACCGCGGTGAAGCGGTCGATGTCGAGGTGGAGCAGGCCGACGGAGGTGTCCCGGCGCCCGGAGACGGCCAGCGCGTGCTGCAGGCGCTCGGCGAGCGCGCGGCGGTTGGGCAGGCCGGTCAGCGGGTCGATGAACGCGCGCCGGACCAGGTCGTCCTCGGCCCGGCGGCGATCGGTCACGTCGACCAGGGACAGGACGACGAAGTGCAGCGCGCCGGTGCTGCGGTGGATGAGCTCGCGGCTCTGCTCCACCCACAGGCTCTCGCCGTCGGCGCGCTGCAGCCGGCGCTCGCCGACGACCTCCAGCTGCGGGTCCAGCAGCGGAGCGCCGGGCAGGTGCTCGTCGGCGAGGTCGCCCAGCGGGACGTCGTCGGGGTGGGTGAGCAGGTCCAGGTGGCGGCCGACGAGCTCGCCGGCGGTGCGGCCGGTGAGCTCGCACAGCGCCGGGTTGACGACGAGCAGCTGGCCGCCGGCGTCGACGACGGCCTGGGCGACGGGCGCGGAGAGGAACAGCGCCCGGAAGAGCTGGCCCCGGTCGGCCAGCAGCACGTCGGCCGCACGCAGCCGCTGCCCGGCCGTGCCGTCGGGCCCGGCGGCACGCGGCGACTCGGGAGCAGAGGTGGTCACCGGGACAGCGTGGCTCATGCCGGTGCTCCAGCTGCGCAACCTGGCCAGCGCCAACGTGTTCGCGCCGTCACCTCTGGTGCTGCGGCGCCCCTCAGGTCCCAGGGTGCGCGTTGCGCCCCACCCGTGACGTCGGCACCGTCCCACCGGCCCCGCCCGCCCCAGGGTCTGGACGTGCGGCAGGCCGGGCGCGGGACCGGCCTGCCGCACGAGGGTCAGGCGGAGACGGTGACACCGGGGGAGAAGGCCACGTACCCGGCGAAGTCCCGGCCGACCCGGTCGACCGCGGAGGGTTTGAGGTCCGGGTAGCTCCAGGCGCCGTCCTTCGTGGTGCCGCCGGCGGTGACGACGTCCCAGTACTGGGCCGCGCCCTTCCAGGGGCAGGTGTAGGGCGTCGGGCTCTCGCTGAGCGCGCCCGGGGTGAGCGCCGAGGGCGGGAAGTACCAGTTGCCCTCGATCTCCACGAGCTCGTCCTGGGTCGCCTCGGCGATGACGGTGCCGTCCACGGTGGCGCGCATGGTTCCTCCTGGGGTCCGCGGGCAGCTGGTGTGCCGCCCGGCACGCCCAGCCCAACGCCGGGACCGCCCGGTGTGATCCCGACGGGTGAGGTGCGGGAACACCGTGGTCCGCGAGGACGCTCAGCCGGGGGACACGACGAGAGGTGAGTGCAGTGGACAAGAAGATCGGCTTCCTCAACTTCGGGCACTGGCAGCCCATCCCGGGTTCGCAGGTGCGCACCGGGGCGGACGCGTTGCTGCAGACGGTCGAGCTGGCCGAGGCCGCCGAGGAGCTGGGCGTCGACGGCGCCTACGTGCGGGTGCACCACTTCGCCCGCCAGCTGGCCTCGCCGTTCCCGCTGCTGACCGCGATCGGGGCGCGCACCCGGCGCATCGAGATCGGCACCGGTGTCATCGACATGCGGTACGAGAACCCGCTGTACATGGCGGAGGAGGCGGCCGCCGCCGACCTGATCAGCGCCGGACGGCTCCAGCTCGGCGTGAGCCGGGGATCACCGGAGACGGCGCTGCGCGGCTCGGAGGCGTTCGGCTACGTCGCCCCCGACGGCGCCGAGGAGGGGCAGCTGGCCCGGGAGAAGACGGGGTTGTTCCTGGCCGCGATCAGCGGCGCGACCGTCGTGGACGCCGACCCGCGGATGAGCGGCGGCGCCACCGGCCGGCTGGCCGTCCAGCCGCAGTCGCCCGGCCTCCGGGAGCGCATCTGGTGGGGCTCGGGCACGCGGTCCACCGCGGTCTGGGCGGCCCGGCAGGGGATGAACCTGATGAGCTCCACGCTGCTGAGCGAGGACACCGGGGTGCCCTTCGACGAGCTGCAGGCCGAGCAGATCGCGCTCTTCCGCGCCGCCTGGGGCGAGGCCGGCTGGTCGCACGAGCCGCGGGTGTCGGTGAGCCGGTCGGTCATGCCGATCACGACCGACACGGACCGGGCGTACTTCGGCGGCGACCGGGGGAGCGAGGACCAGGTCGGCCTGCTGGGCGGTGTGCGGTCCCGGTTCGGCAAGAGCTACGCCGGCGAGCCCGACGAGCTGGCCGAGCAGCTGTCCAAGGACATGGCCGTCCGGGAGGCCGACACCCTGCTGCTGACCATCCCCAACATGCTCGGCGTCGAGTACAACGCCCGGCTGCTGGAGATCATCACCCAGCACGTCGCCCCCGCGATCGGCTGGGTGCACCCCGGCAAGCGCTGACCTCGTCCGCGACCGCCCCCGCCGGCACGGTTCGGCGGGGGCGGTCGCGGGCAGGGGGTGGCGCATGGAGATGCGCACGCTCGGCCGTACCGGCGTCAAGGTGAGCCCGCTCTGCCTCGGGGCGATGATGTTCGGCGCCTGGGGCAACCCCGACCACGAGGACTCGGTCCGGATCGTGCACGCCGCCCTCGACGCCGGCCTCAACTTCGTCGACACCGCGGACGTCTACTCCGCCGGGGAGTCCGAGGAGATCGTCGGCACGGCCCTCGCCGGACGGCGGGACGACGTCGTGCTGGCCACCAAGGCGCACGGCCCGATGGGCGAGGACCCCAACCAGCAGGGCAACAGCCGCCGCTGGCTGGTGCGCGAGGTGGAGAACAGCCTGCGCCGGCTGCAGACCGACTGGATCGACCTCTACCAGATCCACCGCCCCTCGCCGGACACCGACGTCGAGGAGACCCTGGACGCGCTGACCGACCTGCAGCGCGCGGGCAAGATCCGCTACTTCGGCTCCTCGACCTTCCCGGCCTCGGAGATCGTGCAGGCGCAGTGGGCGGCCGACCGCCGGCACACCGGCCGGTTCGTCACCGAGCAGCCGCCGTACTCGCTGCTGGTGCGCGGCATCGAGGCCGAGGTGCTGCCGGTGGCCCAGCAGTACGGCATGGGCGTGCTGCCCTGGAGCCCGCTGGCCGGCGGCTGGCTGTCGGGGAAGTGGCGCAAGGGCTCCGACGCCCCGGAGAGCAGCCGGTCGGGCCGGATGGCCGCCCGCTACGACCTCTCCGACCCGGTGAACCAGCGCAAGCTCGACGCCGCCGACGCCCTGGCCTCCCTCGCCGAGGAGAACGGGATGACGCTGGTGGAGCTGGCGATCGCCTTCGTGGTCAACCACCCGGGCGTCACCTCGGCGATCATCGGCCCGCGCACCATGGACCAGCTGACCAGCCAGCTCCCCGCCGCCGACGTCGTCCTCTCCGCCGAGGTGCTGGACGCGATCGACGCGATCGTGCCGCCGGGCACGAACATCCGCGCCGACGACGCCGGGTACGCCCCGCCCTCGCTCACCGACGCCGCGCTGCGCCGCCGCTGACCCCTCCCGGGGTCACCTGACCAGGTGACCCCGGTGCTCGGCGGTGCCCCCTGGGTGACCGCCGCTGCGATGCTCCGGCGGTGGATCGTGATCATGGCCGTCGCCGGTCGGGGCGGGGAGCGTCGGACGAGGATCGGTGGGCGGAGGCCGGCTCGATCCTGGACCGGGCGCCCAGCCCGAGCGCCGAGCAGCGGCTGCGGCGGGCGAAGCGCGTCCGGCTGTCGCTGCTCGGCGGGAGCATGCTCGTCGGCGCGGCGGCGGGCGTCCTGATCGCCGTCTTCGTCACCGGCTCCGACGATGCCGGGAACGCCGGTGCGCCAACCTGGCAGCAGGTGCTGGGGATCGCCATCGCCGTCGTCGGCCTGGCGCTCGAGGTCGCCGGGCTGGTGGCCGCGTGGCGGGCCGGGTGGTGGAAGGACCTCTGGCGGCGCCCGCTGACCGTGCTCACCCGGCACCAGCGCAAGCTGCTGCTGCAGATGGTGCGGGGCAAGGCGCCCGTCGAGCCCACTCGGCTGCCGCTGGCCCGCCACACGGCCGAGCAGCTGGTGGCGCAGGGGCAGCTGGTCGGCATCTACGTCGGCCTGGTGCTGGTCTGGATCGGCAACGCCGTCCTCGACCCGAGCACCGGGCGGTTCTGGTTCACGGCCGTGCTGGTGGCCGGGTACGCGGCGTTGTTCGCGCTGCTCCTGCGCCAGCGCGCCGCGGCCCAGCGGTTCCTGGGCGCCCACCCCGAGCCGGTGCCGGCCCACCCGTGAGCCCTGGCAGTCCGCCCGGTCCCTCCTGGTCCGGGGCGTCGGACGTCCCGGAGCGGACCGGCGACGAGCGGTGGGCCAGGGCGCTGGCGCGGGTGGCACGCGGCAGGCCGCGGACCGCGGAGGCGACCCGGCGCGGTCCGCGGCAGCTGGCCTGGCTGCTGGCGGTCGTCGGCACGCTCACCGCGCTCGGCCTGGTCCTGATCGCACTCCACCTGGCGGGCGGTGGGCCGGCGTGGCGGCAGCCCGTGGCCTGGACCCTGACCGGGGTGCAGACGGCGCTCTGCCTCGGCGGCGCGGTGGTCGCCTGGGGGAGCGGAACGCTGCGCAACTCGTGGCCGGACGTGCAGCCGGAGCTGACCCGCGACCAGCGCCGGGAGGTGGCGGCGCAGCTGCGCGGCACGGTGCCGGTCGACCCGGCCCACGTCCCGCTGGTCCGGGAGTGGGCGCTGTGCCGGGTGGCGCAGGTACCGCTGCTCCTGCTGGTGGTCGGGTTCCAGCAGTTGCGGCTGGGCGACCTGGGCGACGAGGGAGCGCTGGACTGGTTCGCTCTCAGCCTCGTCGTGCTGTGGCTCGGTGTGCTCGGCTCGTTCTTCGTGCAGCTCCGGCGGGCCCGGCGTTTCCTGCTGGCGCACCCGGAGCCGGCCGCGGGCTGAGCGCCCGCGACCGGCTCCGGTCCTGCTGCGGTGGGTCAGTCGGCCGGGCCGGCGATCAGGGTGACGGTGGCGGTCTGCGACGTCCCGGTGGTGCCGGTCCAGGTGATGCTGACCTCGTCGCCCGGGTCCTGCGCGGCCAGCGCGGTCGTCAGGTCGGTGGCGCTGCTGATCGTCGTCCCGCCGACCGCGGTGACCACGTCACCGGCGCCGATCCCGGCGGTGTCGGCCGGGCCGTCGGCGACCACCCCGGCGATGGTCGCGCCGCCGGTGCCGTCGGCCACCGAGACACCGAGGAACGCCGGCAGGCCCTGGTGCACCGTCGCGTCGTCCACGCCGTCCTCGATCTGCTCGACCAGGTCCATCGCGGTGGCGATCGGGATGGCGTAGGACTGCACGGCGCCACCGCTGGAGGCCGCGGTGTCCATGCCGACGACCTCGCCGTCGGCGTCGAACAGCGGGCCGCCGGAGTCGCCGGCCTGGACGTCGGCGTCGGTCTGGATCAGGCCGGTGAGCTGCTCGGCGCCCGTGCCGGACTCGGTGGTCGCGGTGATCGACTGGTCCAGCGCGGTGACCGTGCCGTCCGCGGCGCTGGTCGAGGAGGTGTCGCCGCCGGCGTTGCCGACCGCCGTCACAGCCTCGCCGATCGTGACGCCGTCGGGATCGACCTGCACGGTGTCCAGCCCGGAGGCGTCGGTGAGCTGGAGGACGGCGACGTCCGCGGTCGGGGCGGTGCCGACGACGGTCGCGGTGTACTGCTCACCGGTCGACAGCACGGTCACGGTGATGCTGGTGGCGCCCTCGACGACGTGGTTGTTGGTCAGGATCTCGCCGTCGGAGGTCAGCACCATGCCGGTGCCCGCCGCCTCACCGCCGGTGTACCCGAGCTCGGTGATGATGTCGACGACGCCGACCACCTGGTCGGCGGTCGCGGTGCCGGCGGCGGTGGCCGTCGAGCTGCTGCCGGAGCCGGGCAGCGTCCCGTTTCCGTTCGAGCCGGACCAGCCGGACCAGCCGCCGTAGCTGCCGGGACCGCGGCCGTAGGTGACCACCGGCTCGGTCGCCGCCGCCGGGGTGACGGCTGCCGCGGCGTTCGCGCTCCCGCTGGTCTGGACGCCGATCGCCGCGCCGGTGGCGAGGCCCGTCGCGACCAGCGCGCCGGCCGCGACGAACTGCAGCCCGCGTCGGCGCCGCGGCGCGGGCTCGGCGACGGTGGTCGCGGGGGTCGGCTGGGCGTCGGTGGGGGCCGGGGTCGTCTCGTCGTTCACGGGATGAGTTGACCGCCCGCAGCCCAGCGGGAGCTGTGCGCCGGTTGGGAGTTGCCTGCACGCGCTGGCAGTTGCCTGGGAGCTGCACCGGTGGGGTGGCCGGTTCCTGGCCGCGCACCCCGACCCGGTGAGGCCGGCTGACCGCGCGTCGGCCGGCCGCCGCGGATCAGCCGCGGACCAGCGCGCCCAGCGCCTCGGGGTCGTAGAGGACGTCCGCGTCGACCGGCCGGCCGTCGAGCAGCGCCGCCGGGGTGCCCTGCGGGTCCTCGGCCTGGAAGGCGCCGTCCCGCTCGACGACCCAGTCGGCGTAGCGATCCTCCTGCACGCCGGACACGTAGTCCGGGCCGGTCAGGCCGGCCTTCCGGCCCAGCTCGACGAGCTCGTCGGTGGTGAACCCGCCGGTCTGCTCGGCCGGCTGGTTCGCGAACAGCTCCCGGCGGAGCTGGTCGAAGTGCCCGACCTCGGCGGCGAGGGCCAGCGCGTTGTTCGCCCGGACGGACTCCGGGCCGAGGAAGCTGCGCATCCGGTACTCGACGGAGACCGCGCCGGCGGACACCTCGCGCCGCAGCAGGTCACCGGAGGCGTCCTCGAACTGGCGGCAGTAGGGGCACTGCGGGTCCTCGAAGACGACCAGCTTCCGGCGGGCGTCGTCGCTGCCCACCAGCACCCCGCCCTCGGGGGTGTGGCCGGTGGGGGAGGAGGTCGTGTCGGGAGAGCTCATGCCCTGGCCCTACCCGCAGTCGGCTGCGCCCACCGCTCGGCTGCCGATCAGGCGCGGACGAGGGCGTCGGGTGGGGGGACGTCGCGGGGTCGTGGGCGGATGCCGGGGCGCCGGAGGACCAGGACCGCCACGGCGCCCCGCGACCATGCCAGGTCACACGGGCCCGAGGGCCGGTGCGCTCCCGGTCTCCGGTACGGCTCGGGCGTCGGGCTCACGGCTCCTCGTCCCGGCCGGGGGTGGATCAGGTCCAGCACCCGTCCGGTTCACGACAGGTTCACCGGGACGTCGGCGGCTCGTGGTCGCCGGCACGGCTCGGTCGCCGAGACTTGCCCAGGTACACGCGTCCACTGGCACCGCCGCTCCGCACCGGGCCGTCCCGGCGTGGTCGGCCGCGTCGGTCGCTCGGCCGGGCCGACGTCCGCCGGTCGCTCGACAGCCGGCTGACGAGGCCATCGGGCGGGGGTCCGGCTCCTCCTGGACCTGTCGTGTGCAATAAAAGTGTGCGGGCTGTGGACGAACAGTGGCATCATTGGCGATACTGCTCGCTGTCAACTGATCACGTTCGGTGATATCTACGGTGTCATCGCTGCGTCCTGGGGGTTCTCGTGCGACCGTTCCGCACCGCGCTGGCAGCACTGACCGTGCTGCTGGCCACCGCTACGCCCGCACTGGCCGACCCGACCGGCGGGTCGGGTGGTCCGCTCACCGACCGCACGTTCCTGACCTTCAGCGGCGCCGGGTACACCGCCCAGTACCACCTGTACGCGTCCGGGATCGACAGCTCCCGACCGGTCGGGCTGCTCGTCTACGCCGATGGCACCGGTGAGTACGGGTTCGAGAACCCCTCGGCCAGCTACTCGCTGGGTGGGGTCAACGGAGTCGTCGCCGTCGCGAAGCGGCACAACATGATCCTGCTGACGCCGTCGAGCCCCAACCGTGCCTGCGAGTGCTGGGAACAGGGCGACCCGACCGGCTACGCCGACTACCTCGCCGCGCTGGTCCAGTCCGTCTACGACCAGTACCCCGTCGACCGGGACCGGGTGTGGCTGGGCGGGTACAGCACCGGCGCGCAGCTGACGACCCGGTTCATGCTCCCCCGGCACTCCGAGCTCATGACCGGCGGCGGCACCATCGTCATCGGCGGCGGCGGCGCACCGGCAGTCACCGCCGACGCCTTCCCCGCCTCGCTCAAGGCCAACATGCACATGCACTGGGACACCGGCGAGCTGGACACCGACACCAACGGGTCCGCGGCCGGCGGCCTGAACTCGCTGAACGGTCCCTACGGGGCCAAGGTCGGCGAGGCCTGGTACGCCGCCCGCGGGTTCCAGACCTCGCACGCCTACCCGGCCGGGGTCGGCCACGCCCGCAACGGTCAGTTCGGGACCATCATCGAAGGGGTCCTCGACCAGGAGGCCGTCGCGACCGACGGATCCGCCCCGGTGGCCGCCCCGCAGCCGTGGGAGCACACGGTCACCCCGACCCGCGTCGGCGTGACCGTCCCCGTGCACGTCCCGGCGGGCACGACGCGGACCACCCTGCGCGTCTCCGCCACACCGTTCGGCTCCCAGGCCGGCTTCTCCAACTACGGCACCACCAGCGGTGCCGTGCTCACGCTGGGCATCACCAGCAGCCTCACCCCGGACCGGACCTACTACTACCAGCTGGAGACCGGCACGAACCGGACGGTGGTCGCAGCAGGCACCTTCCGCACCCTTCCCTGACACGGGGCGACCGGTCCGCCCCGGCCGCCCGGGTCCACTGCCGGTGGCCGGGGCGGCCCGGACGGCGGGCGGAGCGACCGGCCCGGTGCGGGTGCGCGCCCGGCAGGGATCGAACCTGCGACCAAGTGCTTAGAAGGCACCTGCTCTATCCACTGAGCTACGGGCGCTCGACCCGGTGACCGAGGTCGTCGGGTCCACGCCGGCTGGATGGCGCACCGACATGGTGCCATCCGACGGATCGTCGCAGTCCCGGTGTGCGGTCCCGTTGCCCGGGTCAACAAGGCGCCGGGCACTGCCGATGACGGACACGGTTCCAGCGCAGGGGCCGTCCACGGCCACGGCCGCTTCCGGAGGAGAACCGTGCTCAGCGTCTTCACCCAGTCCCGCTCCGGCCTGGAGGGTCACCGCGTGGTGACCGAGCTGGCGTCCTTGCGGGCCATCGTCGATGCGGCCCCGGTCAACCTGCTCATCACCGACGAGGCCGGGCAGATCCTGTACCGCAACACGGCCTCCCAGCACGCCATCCAGCAGGCGGTGGAGACGCACGGCCCGGAGATCGGCGAGGACCTGCGCGCCGGGATGCGGGAGTTCATCGCCTCCACCCGCCAGTTCCCGAGGCACGGGATCGTGCCGCTGGGGAAGATCACCGCAGCGATCGGCGTCGGGCGGATCGACGGCGCGGTCGTCGTCTCCTGGCGGGACGAGACCGCAGAGCTGGAGCTCTCGACGGCCGCCCGCGAGCTGGCCGAGGAGCTGGCCGCCGAGGGCAGCGGCCTCGCCGGGCTGGGGGAGACGCTGGCGAGCGCGACCGGTGAGTCCACCGCGCACGCCGACTCGCTGTCGACCGGCACCCGGGAGCTGACCGAGAGCATCCGGGAGATCTCGGCCAGCGCCTCGGCTGCGCTGACCAGCACCCGGGACGCCGTGGGCTCCGCGCAGGCGGCCAGCAGCAGCGTGGACAACCTGACCACCTACTCGACCGCGATCGGCAACGTCTCCCGGCTGATCACCGCCATCGCCGAGCAGACCAAGCTGCTGGCGCTCAACGCGACCATCGAGTCCGCCCGGGCCGGTGAGGCCGGGAAGGGCTTCGCCGTCGTCGCCAGCGAGGTCAAGGAGCTGGCCGAGCGCACCGCGAAGGCCACCCAGGAGATCGCCGGCACCATCGAGGCCATCCAGTCCGGCAGCGCCGAGGCGGCGTCGGCGATCAGCGACATCGTCGACCGAATCCGCGACATGGAGGCCCAGCAGACCACCATCGCCGGTGCGGTGGAGGAGCAGAGCGCCACCGCCCGCGGGATGTCGGAGGCCAGCGCGGTGCTCGCCTCCGCCGCGCAGACCTCGGTCGGCGCGGTGGACGGTGTGCGGACGGCGGCAGCCGGGCTGGCCGACCGGGCCGCGCGGCTGCGCCAGCTGATCATCGACCAGCAGGGCTGACCGCCCGCGCGCCGGTCGCCGTCCACAACCGGGGGTGCTCTCCACAGACTCGCGGATCCGCTGGTCCGGCTGCGCCGGGCGCAGCACGGTGGTCCCAGCCCCGGCAGGTCGCCGGGGCCCACCACCTGAGGAGCACCGTGAACGACACCCCTCTCCACGTCGTCGGCAACGTCGTCGACGTCCCCCGCCAGAACCGGACCGCCAACGGATCGGTGACCAACTTCCGGATGGCGTCCACCGCCCGCCGGTGGGACGACGAGGCCAAGGGCTTCGTCGACGGCGCCACGCTGTGGATCGATGTCGCGTGCTGGGGTGATCTCGGGGGCCACGTCGCCCGCAGCATCACCAAGGGCGACCCGGTCCTCGTGGTCGGCAACCTGCTGACCGAGTCCTGGGACAGCGACGCCGGGCGCCGCAGCTCCAACCGGATCAAGGCCACCGCCGTCGGGCTGAACCTGGCGCGGGGGTGGGCGGACTTCACCCGGGCCTCCCGCGTCGACAGGTCCGCCGCCGTGCCCGCCGCGGCGGACCCGGCCGAGGACGCGTCGCCGGTCGAGGACGCCTACGCCGACCGGTCCACGGACTACACCGAGGGGGCGGAGACGTTGCACGACGTGGACTCCGACCTCACCGGCGAGCGCACCGCGGTGCCGGCGCTGACGTGAGGCTCCCGGACTGGGAGGATCGGAGCTGAGAACGCAGGGGGCGGGGCCGGTGGACGCCGGGAACGGCTGCCCCGCCCTGCCCCCGACCTGACGGAAGGCACCAACCCCCAGTGGCTCAGTACATCTACTCGATGGTCCGTGCGCGCAAGGCGCACGGAGACAAGGTGATCCTCGACGACGTCACCCTGGCGTTCCTGCCCGGCGCCAAGATCGGTGTGGTCGGGCCCAACGGCGCCGGCAAGTCGACGGTCCTGAAGATCATGGCCGGGCTGGAGACCGCCTCCAACGGCGACGTCGTGCTCGCTCCCGGCGCGACCGTGGGCATGCTCCAGCAGGAGCCACCGCTGAACGAGGAGCTCGACGTGCGCGGCAACGTCGAGGAGGCCGTCAAGGAGCTCCGCGCCGCGCTGACCCGCTTCGAGCAGGTCAGCGAGGCCATGGGCGAGCCCGACGCCGACTTCGACTCGCTGCTCGCCGAGCAGGGCGAGCTGATGGAGGTCATCGAGAACGCCGACGGCTGGGAGCTCGACAACCGCATCGAGCAGGCCATGGACGCGCTGCGCTGCCCGCCCGGCGACGCCGACGTGACGGTCCTCTCCGGTGGTGAGCGCCGCCGCGTGGCGCTGTGCAAGCTGCTGCTCGAGGCGCCGGACCTGCTGCTGCTCGACGAGCCCACCAACCACCTCGACGCCGAGAGCGTCGCGTGGCTGGAGCAGCACCTGGAGAAGTACGCCGGCACCGTCATCGCCGTCACCCACGACCGGTACTTCCTGGACAACGTCGCCGAGTGGATCCTCGAGCTCGACCGTGGCCGTGCGTACCCCTACGAGGGCAACTACTCCACCTACCTGGAGACCAAGCAGACCCGGCTCAAGGTCGAGGGGGCCAAGGACGCCAAGCGCGCCAAGCGCCTCAAGGAGGAGCTGGAGTGGGTGCGCTCGGGCGCCAAGGCCCGCCAGGCCAAGAGCAAGTCGCGGCTGGCCCGGTACGAGGAGATGGCGGCCGAGGCCGACAAGTTCCGCAAGCTGGACTTCGAGGAGATCCAGATCCCGCCGGGCCCGCGCCTGGGCAGCATCGTCATCGAGACCACGCACCTCACCAAGGGCTTCGGTGACCGGGTGCTGATCGACGACCTGTCGTTCACGCTGCCGCGCAACGGCATCGTCGGCGTCGTCGGCCCCAACGGTGCCGGCAAGACCACGCTGTTCAAGATGCTGGTCGACCAGGCCGAGCCCGACGGCGGCGAGGTCAAGGTCGGCGAGACGGTCAAGATCAGCTACGTCGAGCAGAACCGCAGCGGCATCGACCCGAACAAGAGCCTGTGGGAGGTCGTCTCCGACGGCCTGGACCACATCAAGGTCGGCAACGTCGAGATGCCCTCGCGCGCCTACGTCTCCGCCTTCGGGTTCAAGGGCCCGGACCAGCAGAAGAAGGCCGGCGTCCTCTCCGGTGGTGAGCGCAACCGGCTGAACCTGGCGCTGACGCTCAAGCAGGGCGGAAACCTGCTGCTGCTCGACGAGCCGACCAACGACCTGGACGTCGAGACGCTCACCAGCCTCGAGGGTGCGCTGCTGGAGTTCCCCGGCTGCGCCGTGGTCGTCAGCCACGACCGGTGGTTCCTCGACCGGGTGGCGACGCACATCCTGGCCTACGAGGGCGACTCGAAGTGGTTCTGGTTCGAGGGCAACTTCGACGACTACGAGAAGAACAAGGTCCAGCGGCTCGGCGTCGACGCCCTCCGCCCGACCCGCGCCACGTACCGCAAGCTCACGCGCGACTGAGGGAGGTCGCAGGCCCTCGTGCCCCTCGCAGGCCCGGGACGAGGCCTGACCTCACTCCGCGTCAGCTCGTGGCGGGGCACTGCGGAAGAGCCGGCACGGCACCACGGCCGGTCGGAGCTGCTGCTCCGACCGGCCGTCGGCGTCTCGCGGATCCCCGGCGGGCCGAGGCGGGTCGCCCGGGGGGAACCGCCTGGGGTCACCCGAACCGCGCGACGAACCGGCGCTGCGCCGGGGTCTCGACCGCGCGGGGGCGGTAGTGCGCGCGCACGTACGCCACCGCGTCGGTCGCGGGCACCCCGTCGAGGACGGCGAGGCAGGCCAGCGCGGTGCCGGTGCGCCCGGTCCCGCCGTGGCAGGCGACCTCCACCCGCTCATCGGCCGCCCGCGCCCACACCACCGCGAGCTCGGCACGCAGCAGCGCCGGGTCCTGCGGCAGCCGGAAGTCCGGCCAGCGCACCCAGCGGTGCTCCCACGGCGGCGGCTCCGGCCGGCGGCCCAGCAGGTGCAGCCCGAGCTCGGGCACCGAGCCGGGCGGCAGCGGGGCGCCGAGGCCGCGCCCGCGCACCCGCCGTCCCGACGGCAGGGTCAGCACCCCCGGCCCGTCGGCCTCCCAGCCCCCGGCCATGCGGGCAGGGTAGGGGGTCCAGCCGACGCACACCGGTCCGGCGGACCGTGGAACCCGACCCCGTCGTGAGGTGCCCCCGGACCGGGCTGGCAGGGTGGCGCGGGTGAGGCACACCGTCGCGGTCCCGATGCGCTGGTCGGACATGGACGCCTACCAGCACGTCAACAACGTGGCCTTCCTCGGCTACTTCGAGACCGCCCGGGTCGACCTGTTCTTCGACCAGCCCACCCACGACGAGAAGACCGGCCTGCGCCGGGGCATCGTCGTGGCCTCGCACGAGATCACCTACAAGCGCCCCGTGGTCTACGACGCCGAACCGCTGCAGGTGCAGATCTGGGTCTCCGGCATCCGGTCGGCCGCCTTCACCTGCCACTACGAGCTCTTCGACCACGGCCGGCTCGCGGTCACCGGCAGCACCGTGCTGGTCACCTTCGACTTCGCCACGAACCGCCCCCGCCGGCTCACCCCGGAGGAGAAGGTGTTCCTCCAGCGCCACGGCGACGCCGCACCTCCGGCATAGCGAGCTCGGTTCCCGGTCCCCCGGCCGGAACCGGGAGCAGCGGTCCCCGCGCCCGCCTCCGGGTCAGCCGGGGAGGGCGACGATCCGCGGCACCGGTCGGTCCGCGCCGCCGGGCGCGCCGCGCTCGGCGGCCTCCTCCTCGGACAGCAGCCGGACGACGTCGCCCTCGGTCACCGTCCCGCCGACGAACACCGCGGCGTTGACCCCGCCGCGCGCCGCCAGCGCCTTGACCAGCCGGACGCCGGTGAGCCGTTCGAGGTGCGCGCACGGCGGGCAGCGCTTCATGCCGAACAGCAGCGCGTCGCCGACGGTGAACCAGGCGCCGACCAGCGCGGGCAGGTGCACGCCCGTGGTGACCAGGTTGCGGCGGGTGTCACCGGGGGCGAGCGGCACACCCAGCTCGTCGGCGACCGCGGCCACGTCGGCCCGGTCGATGAGCGTGAGCTGCTTCTCCAGGTCCGGGTAGCGGGCCCAGGTGCCGCCACCGAGGGCGTAGCGGTCACCCTCCAGCCCCTGCCCGGCCAGCAGCCGCGCGACGGCCACGCGCTGCATCGGCGCTGCCGCCGTCGGGGTGCGCCAGATCTCCAGCACGGTCATCGGGTCTCCAGGGCGGGGGAGCGGCGGCGCCGGGGTGGCGGGACGTCGTCGGCGCCGCGGGCATCGAGGGCCTCGCTGACGTCGTGCGCCATCTGCAGCACCTGGACCAGCAGCGGGGCGACCGTCGTCCGGAGGCCGCGGAGCCCACGGGCCGGGCCGCCCCGGGCGGCCTGCGCCTCCCGGATCCGGTCGGCCCGGTCGGTCAGCAGCGGGATGAACCGCAGCGCCATGGTGACCACCAGCCCCACCCGGGCCGGCCGGACGCCGACCAGCCGCAGGGGCGCGCACAGCCGCTCGACCACGGCCACCATCTCGCTGACCCGGGTCGTGGCGGTCACCACCGCGGCGGCCAGCACGAGCGCCAGCAGCCGCAGCGCGACGTGCACGGCGGTGACCACGTCGGTGGTCAGCGCGTGCACGACGAGCAGCCCCAGCAGCCACCAGCGCACCGCGCGGGCCTGCCCGGCCAGGACGGCGATCGGCAGCCGGGCCGCGAGCAGACCGACGACCAGCACGCCGGCCAGCGCCGCACCCGCGGCCAGCGGGGTGGGCAGCACGAAGAGGACGACGGCGAGGACGGCGAGGGCGAGCAGCTTGACCCCCGCCGGCAGCCGGTGGACGGCGCTGTCCCGCGGGACGTGCAGGGCGAGGGTCACCGGTCGGCCATGAGGCGGCGGTACGCGGCCACGGCCGGGCCCGGGGCTGCGTCGGTGACCACCCGCCCGCGGTCGACCACCAGCACCCGGTCGAAGCCGTCGAGCAGGTCCAGCTGGTGGGTCACCACGACCACCTGCTGCGCCAGCCCGGCGATCAGCTCACCGACCCGGCGGGCGTTGACCAGGTCCAGCAGCGTCGTCGGTTCGTCGAAGACGATCCGCGCCGGGCGCATGACCAGCACCCCGGCGATGGCCAGCAGCTGCTTCTGCCCGCCGGAGAGCAGGTGCGCCGGGTGGTCGGCGTGCCCGGCCAGCCCGTGGCGGGCGAGCACCTCGGCGACCCGCTCGGTGCGCTCGTCGGCCGGTACACCCTGGTTCTCCAGCCCGTAGGCCACGTCCTCGGCGACGGTGGGGTGCACGATCTGGGCGTCGGGGTCCTGGAAGACGAAACCCACCCGGCGGCGCACCGCGCGCACCTGGGTGCGGGTGTCCAGCCCGTCGACCAGCACCCGCCCCTCGCTGGGCACGACCAGCCCGTTCAGCAGCCGGGCGAACGTGCTCTTGCCCGAACCGTTGGCGCCGACGACCCCGATGCGTGCCTCGGTCAGGGTGAGCTGCACGTCGGCGAGCACCACCCGGTCGCCGTACCGGTGCCCGACGCCGCGCAGCTCGATGCCCCGGGCGGGGTCGGCGACGTCGGGCCCGGGAACCGCCGCGCCGGGCCGGCGCAGCCTCACCGTGCGCCCACGGCCCGCCGGGGACGCTCGATGACCGGGTAGCTGCGCCGCACGACGTCGGCGATGGCCGCTGCGGCGACGGCCTTGACCAGGTCGCCGGGCACGAACACGGCGGCGCCGGTCCACACGGCGGTGTCCCAGGGCAGGCCGGTGACGGCGACGAGCACCGGCACGCCGACGGCGTAGACGACCAGGATGCCGCCGACCACGTTGACCAGCGTGCCGAGCCCGACGCCGTAGCGGTACCAGCTGCGCTCGGTCAGCCAGCCGATGACGGCGGCGGCGAGCGGCCAGCTGAACAGGTAGCCCGCGGACGCCCCGGCGAAGGGGGCCAGGCCGCCCGCGCCGCCGGACAGCAGCGGCAGCCCGACGGCCACCAGGACCAGGAACAGCAGGACGGCGAGGAAGCCGCGGCGGGCGCCCAGCACGCTGCCGGCCAGCATCACCCCGAGCGTCTGGGCGGTGATGGGCACCGGGCCGACGGCGATCGCCGGCAGGGTGCCCAGGACGGCGAGGACGGCGGCGAAGAGCGCGACGTACGCGAGGTCCCGGGTCTTCACACCATCTCCTCTCCAGCCGGCGGGCGAGGGCCCGTGTCCGTGGCGGAAGGTACCGGAGCGGGTGCACGCGACCCGGTGGTGGGCGGGAGCGCGGACGACGGCAGGGCCTGCCACCGGCCGGTGAGCCCGGTAGCCGTACGTGCCTGCCCGCTCACCTGCAGATACGTCGGCCGGTTTGCCCGGCTCGCCCCGGACGTGTTCGCTGAGGTCCGGAGCCCCTCGGCGAAAGCGGATCACGGCATGGCAACCGGGTGGTGGGCGTCGCTGCTCTCGTGGGGGCGCCCCGTACCGCAGGACCCCCTCCCGGGAGCCCCGCGGCTCCCGGAACGGGCGCCCGACGACCGCTCCGGACCCCACCGCGGCCCTGCCGCGCCCGACCTCGACGAGACGGCTCCGCCGCCCGGGGAACGTCCCGACCCGGTGCGCGGCAGTCCGCCGCGCACCGCCACCACAACGACAGGAGCCTCCACCGTGGCCCAGCTCGACAACGTCATCGCCGACCTGCTCGCCATCGACGGCGCCACCGGCGCCGCGATCGTCGACATCGACAGCGGCATGGCCCTCGCGACCGGCGGCAACCCGGGCTTCGACCTCAACGTCGCGGCCGCCGGGAACTCCAACGTGGTGCGCGCGAAGCTGCGGACGATCTCCGACCTCGAGCTCTCCGACGAGATCGAGGACATCCTGATCACGCTGCAGGCCCAGTACCACCTGATCAACGTGCTCCGGGGCCAGGGCAACGCCGGCCTGTTCATCTACCTGGTGCTGAACCGGACGACGGCGAACCTGGCCCTGGCCCGGCACAAGCTGCGCTCGGTCGCCGCGGGCGTCGCGGTCTGACCCGCACCGGCGGTGCCGCCTGGATGCAGGTGGCACCGCCGGGAACCTCCCTCAGGCGGCGGTGCCGGGGGCCGCCCTCAGGCGGCGGTGGCGGCCTCGAGGATCCGGTCGCGGACGGTCTCGACGGCCAGGTCGCCGGCCTCGATCCAACGCGTGACACGGCCACCGGAGACGATGCCGATGCGGTCGCAGCACTCGGCCAGCTCGTCGGGGTCCACCGACACCACCACGACCGACGTCCCGTGCTGCGTGGCGTCGTCCAGCAGCTGGCGCACCTGCTGCCGGGCGCGCACGTCCAGGCCGCGGGTGGGCTCGTGCAGGACGACGACGTCGCGCGCCGAGGCCATCCACCGGGCCAGCGCGAGCTTGTGCTGGTCGCCGCCGGACAGCGCGCCGAAGACGGTGCGGATGCTGAGGGTCTTGACGTCCAGCTGGTGCACCGTGCGGATGACGCCGCGCAGGGTGGCGATCTCCTTGTGCAGGTCGCTGAGCGTGCCCCACGCCTCCTGGGTGAGCGTGCGGGCGATCGTCTCGCCGGGGTCGACCCCGGCGGCGTCGTCGTCGGCGCGGTAGACCGGCAGCTGCAGGGCGCCCTCGACCGCGGCCGTGCTCAGCTGCCGCGGCTCACCGTGCAGGAGCAGCTCGTCGGTGACGGCGGACAGCTCACCGGAGAGCGCGCCGGCGAGCTCGCGGACGCCGGAGGACCGGTGCCCGGTCAGCCCGATCACCTCGCCCCGGCGGAGCAGGAGGTCGACGCCGTCCACGGCTCCGGGCACGCGGAGGTTGCGGACCTGCAGCGCGACCTCCGCGTCGCCGGATCGCGGCGCCGGGGGGCGGGTGCTGGTCTCCGGTCGCGGCGGCGCGGGCACCCGGGCCGGGGGCAGCGGCACCGGCTCGCCCACCGTCTCCGCGGCCAGCCGGACCGGGTCCAGCTCCTCGGCCGGGCTGTCCAGGGCGATCCGCCCCTCGCGCAGCACCAGCACCCGGTCGGCCACCGCGAGCAGCTCGGGCAGCCGGTGGCTGATGTAGAGCACGCCCCGGCCCTGCCGGCTGAGCCGGCCGGCGACGGCGTGCAGGCTGGTCACCTCGAGGGGCAGCAGCGCGGCCGACACCTCGTCGAGCACGACCACCCGGGTGTCCTCGGCGAGCACCCGGGCGATCTCGACCAGCCCGTGCACGAAGTGCGGGAGCTCCCCGACCGGGGTGCCGGGGTCGACGTCGAGGGTGACCTCGGCGAGCAGCGCCTGCGCCGGCCCGCGCAGCTCGGCCTGGGGGTGCCCGGCCCGCTCGGTGCCGCGGAACACGGCCTGGGCGACGGTCAGCGCGGGGTCGATGCGCACCAGCTGCGTCACGACGCCGATGCCCAGCTGGCGGGCGTCCTCGGCCGACAGCGGCGCGTACGGGCGGCCGCCCAGGGTCATCGTGCCGGCGTCGGCGGCGGTGATGCCGGCGAGCACGTCGCCCAGCGTCGACTTGCCCGCGCCGTTCGTGCCGACGAGCCCGACGATCTCGCCCTCGCCGACGGTGAACGACACGTCGCGCAGCACCCGGCGGGCACCGAACGACTTCTGCAGACCCTCGACCTGCAACAACGCCATGGCGGGCCTCCCGGGGCGGGTCCAGCGACGCTGGCGGACAGGGGTCGAGCGTCCCCCGCGACGCTGCGTGACTGGTCGGATGCTACCTGGCGGTGCAGGGGCGCCTCCCGGGACGGCCGGTCCCGGCAGGCGCCCGGAGGGCCTCGTCAGCCCTGCCGTGTCAGCCCTGCCGTGTCAGCCCTGCAGCCAGACCGCCGCGTCGGCCGCCAGCGCGCCGTCGGCGACCGGCTCGCTGGCCAGCAGCACCTCGCCCTCGGGCAGCGGCACCGGGGCGCCGGAGAGGTTCAGCAGGCACACCAGCCCGCCGGACCGGCGGAAGGCCAGGCAGCCCTCGGGGGCGGGCAGCCACTGGACGTCGTCCCCGGCGAACGCCGGCGAGGTGTGCCGCAGGGCCAGCGCCGTCCGGTAGAGCGACAGCATCGAGCCCGGGTCGCCCGCCTGCGCCCGGGCCGTCAGCGGACCCCAGCCGGCCGGCATCGGCAGCCACGTGCCGGGGGTGGTGGAGAAGCCGTAGGCGGGGGAGTCGCCGGCCCACGGGACCGGCACCCGGCAGCCGTCCCGGCCGCGCTCGGTGTGCCCGGAGCGCTCCCAGATCGGGTCCTGGAGCACCTCGTCGGGCAGGTCGACGTCGGGCATGCCGAGCTCGTCGCCGTTGTAGACGTAGGCGACGCCGGGCAGCGCGAGCTGCAGCAGCGCCGCGGCCCGGGCCCGCCGGGTGCCCAGCTCACCGCCGCCGTAGCGGGTGACGTGCCGGGGCCGGTCGTGGTTGGACAGCACCCAGCAGGCCGGCGCCGGGACGGAGGCGACCGCGGCCAGCGAGTGCTCGACCGCCGTCCGCAGGGCGTCGGCGTCCCAGCCGGCGGTCAGCAGCTTGAAGTTGAACGCCAGGTGCAGCTCGTCGGGGCGCAGGTAGGCCGCCAGCCGCTCGTCGTCGAACACCCAGACCTCGCCGACGGCCATCCGGTCGTCGTACTGGTCGAGCACGGCCCGCACGCGCCGGTGGAGGGCGTGCACGCCGTCCTGGTCGAAGCGCAGGTCGCCGGGGCCGTCGTCGGCGAACAGGCCGGTGTCCTCGGCCGGGACCATGTCCGGGAGCCCGGCCGGCTTGGCCATGCCGTGCGCGACGTCGATCCGGAACCCGTCGACCCCGCGCCGCAGCCAGAAGTGCAGCGTCTCCTCCAGGTCGGCGACGACCTCGGGGTGGCCGAAGTCCAGGTCGGGCTGCTCGGGGGCGAACAGGTGCAGGTACCACTGGCCGTCGGGCACCCGGGTCCAGGCCGGCCCGCCGAACACCGAGGGCCAGTTGTTCGGCGGCTCGCTGCCGTCGGGCCCGCGGCCGTCGCGGAAGAAGTAGCGGGCCCGCTCCGGCGACCCGGGGTCGGCGGCCAGCGCCTCGGCGAACCAGGTGCGCCGGTCGGAGCTGTGGTTGGGCACCAGGTCGATGGTGACCTTCAGACCCCGCGCGTGGGCGTCGGCGAGCAGGGCGTCGAAGCCGGCCAGGTCGCCGAACACCGGCTCGACGTCGCGCGGATCGGCCACGTCGTAGCCGTGGTCGGCCATCGGCGAGGGGAAGAACGGGGTGATCCACAGGGCGTCGACGCCGAGGTCGACGAGGTCGGGCAGGTGCGCGCGGATGCCGGCCAGATCACCGACGCCGTCGCCGGACGCATCGGCGAAGCTGCGGATGTAGACCTGGTAGAACACCGCCTCCCGCCACCAGTCGGCGGTCGAGGCGGTCGCGGACGTCGGGTGCTCGCTCAGCGGGGGGCTCCTCGGGGATCGGGTGCGTGCTCGGCCCCGCTGCAGGGGCCCGCCGCGAGCGTGCGGGTGGTGGGGGGCAGCGGAGTCCTTCAGCGGTTCTGCATGCTGTGCGCCGCCATCTCCAGGTAACCCCACAACGTGGCGTCCTGCTCGGCGGTCAGCTCCAGGGAGTCCACGGCCGCCCGCATGTGGGTCAGCCAGGCCTGCCGTGCGGCGTCGTCGATGGCGAAGGGCGCGTGCCGCATCCGCAGCCGGGGGTGCCCGCGCTCCTGCGAGTAGGTGCGCGGCCCGCCCCAGTACTGCTGCAGGAACATCCGCAGCCGTGTCTCGGCGCCCTCCCAGTCGTCGCCGGGGTACATCGGGCGCAGGACGGGGTCCTCGCGGACGGCGGCGTAGAAGGAGCCCACCAGCGCACGGAAGGTGGGCTCGCCGCCGATCTGGGCGTAGAAGGTCGCAGCCTCCGACGGTGCGGCGCTCTGGGTCATGCCTGCGATGGTCCCTCAGCCGGGGGATCGGGGGCCACGTGGGCAGCGTCTCCCGCGACCGGGCGGGGTACCGAGCGGCGCAGCGACAGCAGCGGGACGACGACGGCCACCAGCCCGATCGCCCCCGACAGCGCCACCACCGTGCTCGGCCGGACCAGGTCGGCGCCCACCCCGGCCAGGACCGCGCCCAGCCCCTGGACGCCGTACAGCCCGGCCACCGCCACCCCGAACGCGCGGCCGCGGTAGGCGCTGGGCACGGCCTGCACGAACGCGACGTTGAGCGGGATTGAGCAGGCCCCGCCCAGCCCGGCGACGAACAGCAGCACGAGGACGACGACGAACGACGTGGTGCCGCGGTCGAGCACCAGCGGCACCAGCCCGGCCAGGAGGATCCCGCCCAGCGACAGCACCACCAGCGGGGTGAGCAGCCGGTCGCGCAGGGCCGGCGGGCAGAACCGGCCCACGACCACCCCGCCGACCGCGCTGCCGGCCGGGTTGGCCGCCAGCAGCAACCCGGTCGCGCCGAGGGCGTCCTGCAGCTGCAGCGTCCAGGGCGTGGCGATCCCCTCGGGGGCGTTGACGAACAGCGCAGCCACCCACAGCACCCCGATGATCGCCCGCAGCCGGGGGGCGGTGGCCACGAGGCGCAGGCCGCTGGCGGTGTCCTGCAGGAGGGAGCGCCCGACGTCGGCACGGCCGTCCTGGACCGGTGCGGGGCGGCGCTGCAGCCCGAGGGCCAGCCAGACGGCGGAGACGGCGAAGGTGGCCGCGTTCAGCAGCAGGGCGGCCGAGGCGGAGAACTGCGCCAGCAGCACGCCGCCGAGCCCGAAGCCGATCAGCTGGGCGGCCTGGCTGGTGATGCCGGTGAGGGAGGTGGCGACGGCGTACCGGTCGCCCTCCAGCACGTCGGCCATCAGCGCGGAACGGGCCGCCTCGAACGGTGGGGCGAACAGCGACACCAGCAGCAGGAGGAACAGCAGCAGCGGCAACGGCGTCCCCGGGACCGCCATGCCGGCCACCAGGACGGCGCGGGCGACGTCGCTGCCGATGAGCACCCGGTGCCGGGGCAGCCGGTCGGCCAGGGCGGACAGCACCGGGCCGCCCACCAGCCACGGCAGGTAGCTGATGGCGAAGGTGAGCGCGGCCAGCAGCGCGGAGTCGGTGCGCTGGTAGACCAGCACCGTCAGCGCCACGCGGGCGAGTTCGTCGCCGATGGTGGACAGCAGGTAGGAGCCGAACAGCGGCCGGAACTCACCGACGGCGAAGACCTGCCCGTAGGTGGCCGGCCGCTCCGCCGGGCCCGTCCGGTCGCCGCTCAGCGGGCACCCGCACGGGAGCCGGGAACCGCGTCGTCGCCGGCGGTGACCGCCCGTGCACGCCCCATGGCGGGGCATTCTGGCAGGTGGAACCGATCCGGCCGGTCACCCCCGGGGGTCACCGGGCGCGCCGCGGCCCGCCGGCCCGTGCGCGGGCCGGCGGGCTGTGCCCCGGTCAGGCCGAGACCGGTGCGAGCCCGGTGTGCGCGGCCAGGAAGGCCAGCTGGTCGGCGGCCAGGCCGACCGTCCGGCTCACCGCGCGGGCCCCGTGCCCGACCGACAGCTCGCGGCGCAGCACGATCGGGGCCGCCGCCGAGGTCGCGTGCTGCAGCGCCGCAGCCAGCTTGCGGGCGTGCAGCGGGTCGACCCGGGTGTCGGACTCGAAGGTCGTGAACAGCACCGCCGGGTAGGCGGTGCCCTCGACCACCCGGTGGTAGGGCGAGTAGCCCAGCAGCCAGCCGAGCTCGACCGGGTCGGCCGCGGTGCCGTACTCGTCGTTCCAGGTGCGGCCCAGGCCGAACAGCTCGTAGCGGACCATGTCCAGCAGGGGGGCGCTGCACACGACCGCCGCGACGAGGTCGGGGTGCTGGGTGGCCATGGCGCCGACGAGCAGGCCACCGTTCGAGCCGCCCATCACCGCCAGCTGGGCCGGGGTCGTCCAGCCGGCGGCGACCAGGTGCTGCGCCGCGGCGGCGAAGTCGTCGAACACGTTCTGCTTGTGCTCCCGCATGCCCGCCCGGTGCCACTCCTCGCCGTGCTCGGAGCCACCGCGCAGGTTGGCCACCACCCACACGCCGCCCGCGGCCACCCAGGCCAGGGCCTGCGCGCTGTAGGCCGGGGTGAGCGAGACGTTGAAGCCGCCGTAGCCGTAGAGCACGGTCGGCCGGGGGGTGTCGGGCATCCCGGAGGGCGACAGCACGAACAGGTGCACCGGTGTGCCGTCGGCGGAGGTGGCGTGGGCCTCCACCACCTGCACCGACAGCACCCCGGCAGCCGCCGGGGCCTGCTCGTAGGAGGTCAGCGCGTTCGGCTCGGTGGCGTCCCAGCGCAGCACCGAGGGCGGGGTCGAGTGGTCGGTGAAGCCGATCCACGCCGTGGTGCCGCCCTCGGGCGGTGCGCTGACCCCGGAGATGCTGCCCGGCTGCAGGTCGGTCACCTGGCCGATCGGGCCGCTGCCGTCGGCGGCCCACAGCGACAGCCGGTCGGTGGCGTCCACGGCGTGCACCGCGAGCACCGCCAGGGCGCCGTCGGTGCCGTCGACCAGGGCGATGTCGGTCAGCACGCCGTCGGGCTGCTGCGGCACGACCTCGCGCCACTCCGCCGGGGCCCACGTCGCCGGGTCGGCCGGGTCGGCGACGACCAGCCGGCCGCGCGGGGAGTCGCGGTCGGTGTGCAGCCACAGCCGCCCGTCGCGGGCCACCCAGGCCGCGGTCTGCGCGTCGACGCCGACCTGCAGCTCGCGCAGCTGCCCGTCGCCGGCCAGGTCGGCCAGCCAGACGTCGTCCCGCGGGGCGGTGCCCACCGAGGCGGAGACGACCAGCCAGCGGCCGTCGGCGCTGGTGCGGGCGCCGAAGTAGGTCGAGGGGTCGCTGCCCTCGCCGTGCACCAGCACGTCGGTGGCCGGGTCGGTGCCGACCCGGTGGCGCCACACCCGCCGGTGGAACTGCTCCTCGCCGGCCGGCACCAGCTCCGGGGCCAGCCGGCGCACGTAGAACAGCTCCGCACCGCCGGGCAGCCAGCCGACGGGGGAGTAGCGGCAGCGGCCGATCGGGCCCTCGACGACCTCGCCGGTGGCGACGTCCAGCACGAACAGCTGCGACTCCTCGTCGCCGCCGACCGAGAGCTGGTAGGCCAGCCGGTCGCCCTCCCAGGAGGGCTGCCAGGCGTCGAGGGTGGTGGTGCCGGCCGGGTCGAGCGCGGTCGGGTCGACCAGCACCCGGACTCCTCCGTCGGGCTCGATCACCCGCAGGACGGCGTGCTCCTGGCCCGGGTCGCGGCGGGTCGAGAAGGCCCGCCCGCGGCGCCGGACGGGCACCCCGACGGCGCCGGCCTGCACCAGCCGCTCGAGCCGCTCGGCGAACACCGGCCGGGTCGGCAGCCCGGCGAGCAGGTCCGCGGCCAGCTCGTCCTGGGCGGCGGCCCAGGCGGCGGTGCGGGGATCGGCGGCGTCCTCCAGCCAGCGGTAGGGGTCGGCGACCGAGTGGCCGTGCAGGTTCTCGACCAGGTCCAGGCGGGGGGCGTCGGGATAGCGCACGCGGCGACGGTAGACCGCGGGTGTGACGTCCGCCGCCCACGACCGCCGTTTCCGGTGCAGGATGGAGGAGCCCGTGGGCTGTCGGAGCCGTCGGTGGCGGCGGGCACCCGGAGGTGTCCCGTGTCGATCACCGCACTCCCGCCCGCGTCGGGCCGCGCTGCCCCGCGGCGTGACCCGGTCGCCCCGCCCGCCCAGCCGGCGGCCACGACCGCCGCCACCCTGCTGCTCAACGCCACCTACGAGCCGTTGTGCGTGGTCTCCAGCCGGCGGGCGATCGTGCTCGTGCTCGCCGCCAAGGCCGAGAGCGTCGACGTCACCGACGACGAGGTGCACGCCGAACGGGTCACCGTGGCGGTGCCGGTCGTGGTGCGGCTGACCCGCTACGTGCGGGTGCCCTACCCGGTGCAGGTGCCGCTCTCGCGCCGGGCGGTGTTCACCCGGGACTCCTCGACCTGCGTCTACTGCGGGGCGTCGGCCACCAGCATCGACCACGTGGTGCCCCGCAGCCGGGGCGGCACGCACACCTGGGACAACGTGGTGGCCGCCTGCCGCCGCTGCAACCACGTCAAGGCCGACCGCTCGCTGGCGGAGATGGGCTGGTCGCTGCCGCACCCACCGGGCCCGCCCAGCGGTGCGGCCTGGAGGCTGCTCGGGCACCGCACGGTCGACCCGCGCTGGCGGGAGTGGCTGGGCATGCCCGACACGCTCACCGCCTGACGGAGGACCTCGGCCACGGCGTCGCGGTGGGCCACGCGCCTCGGCTACGTGACCCGGCTGCGCCCGGTCGGGTACGCCTCGTACGACCGGTCGGCGAGCACGGTCCGCAGCCGGTCCATCGCGTCCCAGACGTCGACGAACCGGGTGTACAGCGGCGCCGGGCCCAGCCGCAGCCGGTCCGGCGTCCGGAAGTCCGGGACAACGCCCCGCTCGATCAGCGCCTGGGTGAGCTGCCAGGCGGCGGGGTGGGCCAGCGACACGTGCGCACCGCGGCGGGCGGCGTCCCGGGGGCTGGCGACGGCGACGCCGTGCCCGGCCAGCCAGGCGTCGGCCAGCGCCACCACCAGATTGGTCAGCGCCCGGCCCTTGGCCGCGATCGCGTCGATGCCCGCCTCCGCGGTGAGCCGGGCGCCGACCTCGACCGCGGCCATCGCCAGCACCGGGGGAGTACCGACGGCGAAGCGGTCGACGCCCTCGGCCGGGTGGTAGGCCGCGCCCATGGCGAACTGGTCGCGAGCCCCGAACCAGCCCCAGATCGGCTGGCGCAGCTGGTCCTGCAGCTCCTGCCGCACGTAGAGGAACGCCGGGGCGCCCGGGCCGCCGTTGAGGTGCTTGTAGGTGCAGCCCACGGCGAGGTCCGCGCCCACCGCGGTGAGGTCGGCGGGCACCGCACCGGCGCCGTGGCTGAGGTCCCAGACCACCAGCGCACCGTGCTCGCGGGCCAGCCGGGTCACCGCGGCCATGTCGACCACCGCGCCGGACCGGTAGGCGACCTGGGACAGCACGAGGACCGCGACCCGCTCGTCCAGCGCCCGGGCCAGCACCGCGGGGTCGAGGCCCTCGTCGACGTGCGCCGCCACCTGGCGCACGGTCAGCCCGCGCTGCTCGGCCACCCCGGCCACGACGTAGCGGTCGGTGGGGAAGTCGTCGGCGCAGCAGACCAGCACGTCCCGGCCCGGCCGCGCGTCGACGGCGGCGACCAGCAGCTTGTAGAGGTCGACGCTGGTGGTGTCGCTGATCAGCATCTCGCCGGGCCGGGCTCCCAGCACGCCGGCGGCCAGGACGTCGCCGATCCGCCGGGACTGCTCGACCCAGCCGGCCCAGGAGCCCACCAGCCCGCGGCCCCACTCCTGCTCGACCACGCGGGCGACCGCGGCCGGGGTGTCCACCGGCAGCCGGCCGAGGGAGTTGCCGTCCAGGTAGAGCAGCCGGTCGGGCCCCTCGTCGTCCGTGCCGGTGAAGCGGGCGCGGAACCCGGCCAGCGGGTCGGTGGCGTCGGCGGCGACGGCCGCGGCGCGGGAGAGGTCCATACCGCCATCGTCCACGCCGCCACGCCGCCACGCCGCCACGCCGCCACGCCGCCACGCCGCCACGCCGCCACGGTGTCCGACGTCCCGGTGTCCGGCGTCCCGGCCGGTCTCCCGGTGTCGGGAGCGGCGGCTAGCGTCCCGGGGCGTGACCCCGTCGACCGGCACGCAGCTGCACGACCTCACCGCGCTGGAGCAGGCCGCCGCCGTCCGGGCGCGCGAGGTCAGCCCCACCGAGCTGGTGCAGCACTGCCTGACCCGGATCGAGGCGCTGGACGCCTCGCTGGGCGCCTTCCTCACCGTCACCCCCGAGCGGGCGCTGGCCGCGGCCGCGGTGGCCGACCGGGCGGTGCTGGCCGGTGGCGAGCTGCCGCCGCTGCACGGGGTCCCGACCGCGATCAAGGACCTCAACAACACCGCCGGCGTGCGCACCACCTTCGGCTCCACCGTGCTGGCCGACTTCGTGCCGGCCTTCGACGACGCCGTGGTCGCCAAGCTGGCCGCGGCGGGGACGATCAGCCTGGGCAAGACGAACACCCCCGAGTTCGGCTTCCCCTGCTACACCGACAACGCCCTCGCCGGTCCTGCCCGCTGCCCCTGGGACACCGACCTGCTGGCCGGTGGGTCCAGCGGTGGGGCGGCCACCGCGGTCGCCGCCGGGCTGCTGCCCTTCACCCAGGGCTCGGACGGCGGCGGGTCGATCCGCATCCCGGCCGGCATCAACGGGCTGTTCGGGATCAAGACCAGCCGCGGCCGGGTGAGCAGCGCGCCGCTGGGCAGCGAGACCACCGGGCTGGGGGTGCACGGGCCGCTGGCCCGCACCGTCCGGGACGCCGCGGCGATGCTCGACGCGATGGCCGGCCCGGTGCCCGGCGACCCGTTCTGGGCCGCGCCCCCGCCGGCGGGGGAGACGTTCCTGGGCTACGCGGACCGCGCGCCCGGGCGGCTGCGGATCGGGCGCCAGCTGGAGTCGGGGATGTCGGGGGTGGAGCTGCACCCGCAGGTGCGGGCGGCGTTCGAGGACGCCTCGGCGCTGCTGGCCGACCTGGGGCACGAGGTGGTGGACCTGCCGGCCACCCCGCTCACGCCGCAGGTCTTCCCGGCGTTCGAGGCGGTCTGGGCGCTGTCGGCGACCACCCTGCCCGTCGGGCCCGGCCAGGTCGGGCAGCTGCGGCCGCTGACGGCGTACCTGCGCGAGCGCGGGCTGGCCCTGGGCGCCCGGGAGGTCATGGCGGCGATGGCGGCGCTGCGGCTGTTCGCCCGCCGGTTCGTGCAGGCGACCAGCGGGTTCGACGTCCTGCTCGCGCCGGTCTGCACGATGCCGCCGCGGCCGGTGGGCTGGTTCGGCGAGGACGGCGCCGCGGACTTCGAGCGGCAGAAGGAGTACGCGGCCTTCCCGGCCGTCTCCAACGTCACCGGCCAGCCCGCCGTGAGCGTGCCGCTGTGGTGGACGCCGGAGGGTCTGCCCATCGGCACGATGCTGGTGGGCCGCCCGGCCGACGAGGCCACGCTGATCTCGCTGTCGGCGCAGCTGGAGGCGGCCCGGCCGTGGTCGGGGCGACATCCCGCCATGTGGTGATCCTGCCGGGCCGCGGCTCACCGCTCCCGGTAGATTGCGGCCATGCCCGTGATCGAGACCGTGCTCATCTACGGCGTCATCCCGCTGGCGGTCTTCGTGATCCTGGCCGTGCTGACGCTCCTCCCCGGCCGTGGGAAGGACAGGACCACGTACCGCCCCGGCCAGCCCTGGAACCGCGAGGCCGTCTGGTACGAGCCGCACCCCGACGTCCCCGGCGTCCCCGGCCACGGTGACGACCACGGCGGCGCCCACGCCGTCGCGGGCGGCCACACCGGCGCCCGCGCGCTGACGGCCGGCGTCGGTGCCACGGCGGCCGCACTGGCGCTCGGCGAGCACCCGCACACCCACGAGGTCGACGCACCGCGGCGCAGCGCCGCCGGCGGCGCGCGCGGGACGTGGTGACCCGATGAGCACCGCACTCTCCTCCGCCCCGTCACCCTCTGGAGACCAGTCCTCGATGACCAAGCAGACCGACGCCTACGTCGACGGGCGCGAGGACACGCGCCAGTCGGTCGTCGACGAGGGGGAGAACCCGTCGCCGTTCTCCTACCGCGACCTGGCCCGGGTCGACGAGGCGCTGACCATGTCGTCGAAGGAGACCGGCCTCCGGTTCACCCTCTACATCGGCGACCTGGGCCGCGACACCCGCACCACCGCCGAGGACCTGCACCAGCGCTCCGGCGGCGACGTCGGCAACGGCGTCCTGGTGGCCATCTCGCCCGGGCAGCGGGTGGTGGAGATCGTCACCGGCACCTCGGCCGCCCGCCGGCTGCCCGACCGCGCCTGCGCCCTCGCCGTGCTGTCGATGACCAACCGGCTGGGCTCCGGTGACCTGGTCGGGGCCATCGTGCACGGCTTCCGCCAGCTGTCCGACTCCGCCGGCCACCCCGCCCGCCGCGGTCACTGAGCCACAGGCCCCCTCCTCCTCGCCACTCGTGGCGCTCCCCTGGAGGGGGACGACGCAGGCCCCGCTCCCGGTTCCCGGGGCGGGGCCTGCATCGTCCCCGGCTCAGGCACCGGGCGGTGACCCGGGGCTCGCGCGGACCGGGTGATGAACGCCAGCAGCCCAGGACCGGTGGAGTCCTGGGCTGCTGGCGTACCCGGCACCCTGCAGGGGGCCTCCGTCAGGCGGAGGCGTCCCGCTCGCGGGCCCGGAGTGCGCGGGCCACGCCGTCCCGGCCCTCGCTGACCAGACGGCGCAGCGGCGGCGGTGCCGTCTCGTCGGTCAGCCACTCGTCGGCGGCGGCGAGGGTCTCCTCGGCGACCACCTTCGGGAAGAGGTACTCGACGGCGTTCTTCGCGATCTCACCGGGGCGGCGGTCCCACAGCCCGCTGATGTCGGCGAAGTAGCGCTGCACGTAGGGCGCGGTGAGCTCCTGCTGCGCCGGGTGCCAGAAGCCGGCCACCATCGCCTCGTGCACGGCGTTGGGGATCGACTCGTCGGTGAACGCCCGCTCCCAGGTCTCGGCCTTGGACTTCTCGGTCGGCCGCAGCGCGTGGGCGGTGGCGGTGCGGCGTGCGCCGGTGGCGGTGGCGTCGCGGGCGGACTCGGCGTCGATCTCGGCGTCCCCGGCGGCACCGAGAGCCACCAGCCCCTGCAGGAAGGACCAGCGGGCGTCGACGTCGACGGTGAGCCCCTCGACGACCAGCGAGCCGTCGAGCAGCCCGCGGAGCGCGGCGACGTGCTCGTCGCTGCGTGCAGCGGCGGCCAGGGTGCGCGACCACTGCAGCTGCGCGTCGCTGCCCGGTGCCGCGCTGGACAGCGAGGCCAGCGCCTTGTCGGCCAGCAGCGCCCAGCCGGTCGGCGCCCACGCCGGGTCGGCGTAGGAGGCCAGCGCCGACTGCACCCGGGCCAGCAGCGACTGGACGACGCTGATCTCGGTCTCGGCGTCGACGCCGGCCAGCACCAGCTGCACCCACTCGCGGGCCGGCAGCTCACCGTCGCGGGTCATGTCCCAGGCCGCCGACCAGCACAGCGCCCGGGGCAGCGAGTCCGGGATCGAGCCGATCCCGCTGCGCAGGGTGGCCAGCGACCGCTCGTCGAGCCGGAGCTTGGCGTAGGTGAGGTCGTCGTCGTTGACCAGCACCAGGTCCGCGGCCGGGTGCCCGATGAGCTCGGCGACCTCGGTGCTCGCGCCGTCGACGTCCAGCTCGACCCGGTGCGAGCGGGTCAGCCCGTCGGGACCGGTGCTGTACAGGCCCACGGCCAGCCGGTGCCGGCGCAGCACGGGGTGCTCGGGGACGGCGGTCTGCTCGATGGCGAAGGAGGCGTAGCGGCCGTCGTCGTCGAGGGAGTGCACCGGGCGCAGGGTGTTGACCTGGCTGGTCTGCAGCCACTGCGCCGACCAGTCGGACAGGTCGCGGCCCGACGCCTCCGACAGCTCGCCGAGCAGGTCGGCGAGGGTGGTGTTGCCGTACTCGTGCTTGCGGAAGTAGCGGCGCACCCCGGCGAGGAACTCGTCCCGGCCGACGTAGGCGACCAGCTGCTTGAGCACCGAGGCGCCCTTGGCGTAGGTGATGCCGTCGAAGTTCACCTCGACCGCGGCGACGTCGACCATGTCGGCGGCGATCGGGTGGGTCGAGGGCAGCTGGTCCTGGGCGTACGCCCAGCTCTTCTCGGTGTTGGCGAACGTCGTCCAGGCCGTCGTGTACTCGGTGGCCTCGGACTGGCACAGCGTCGAGATGTAGGTGGCGAAGGACTCGTTGAGCCACAGGTCGTCCCACCACCGCATGGTGACCAGGTCGCCGAACCACATGTGGGCGAGCTCGTGCAGGATCGTCTCCGCGCGCCGCTCGTAGCGGGCCCGGCTGGTCTTCGACCGGAAGACGTAGTCCTCCAGGAAGGTCACCGCGCCGGCGTTCTCCATCGCCCCGGCGTTGAACTCAGGCACGAAGAGCTGGTCGTACTTGTCGAACGGGTACGGGTAGTCGAACACCCGGTGGTAGAAGTCGAACCCGGCCTTGGTGACGGCGAAGATCTCGTCGGGGTCGAGGTGCTGGGCCAGCGAGGCCCGGCAGTAGATGCCCAGCGGGATGCCGTCGTGCAGGTCGGTGACCCGGGCGTAGGGGCCGGCCACCAGGGCCACCAGGTAGGTGGAGATCCGCTTGGTCGGGGTGAAGTGCACCAGCTGGGAGCCGGACTCGCCGGCCTCGATGGTGCGGTCGCCGGTGTTGCTGACGACCTGCCAGTCGAACGGCGCGGTGACGTGCACGGTGAACACCGACTTGAGGTCGGGCTGGTCGAAGCAGGCGAACACCCGCTTGGCCTCGGCCGGCTCGAAGTGCGTGTAGAGGTAGACCTGCTCGTCCTCGGGGTCGACGAACCGGTGCAGGCCCTCGCCGGTGCGGGAGTACCGGCAGTCGGCGTCGACGACGAGCTCGTTGGTCCCGGCGAGGTCGGGCAGCAGCAGCCCGCCGTCGGTGGTGTAGCCGCTGATGTCGAGCTCGACGCCGTTGAGCGACGCCGAGCGGACGCGCTCGGCCACCAGGTCGATGAAGGTCCCCGCACCCGGGGTGCGGGCGTCGAACCGGACGGTGGTGACCGAGCGGAACGTCTCCGCACCGGGATGGCCGTGGCCGTCGGTCACGTCGAGGAAGAGGTCGTAGCTGGAGACGGTCAGCAGCGCGGCGCGGGCCGCGGCGTCGTCACGAGTCAGGTTGGGAACTGCCACGCCCCGGAGCTTCCCATGCGGCACCGACGGTCTTCCCCCGTGTGGTCGCCGCGCGCCGCGGGAATGCCCGGACGGCGACCCGACTTGCCCGAACCGATGACCGGCCCGCGCGCGCGGCGCGCTGCGGGCCCCCGTCCACCGATCGAGAGGCACCCCGATGACCGAGACAGTCCAGAGCTCTCCCGCCCAGGCCCGCGTCGACTTCTGGTTCGACCCGCTGTGCCCGTGGGCGTGGCTGACCAGCCGGTGGGTGCTCGAGGCGGCCAAGGTCCGCGACCTGGACCTGCACTGGCACGTGATGAGCCTGTCGGTGCTCAACCGCGGCCGCGACCTGCCCGAGGAGTACCAGCAGACGATGGCCGACGCGATCGGCCCGGTGCGGGTGCTCGTCGCCGCCGCCCAGCAGCACGGTGAGGGCGTGCTCGCCGACCTCTACACGGCCATGGGCACGCTGCGGCACCACGACAAGCTGGAGATCGGCGAGGTCGTCGCCCCCGCGCTGGAGCGGGTCGGCCTGCCCGCCGAGCTCGCCGCGGCCGCGACGTCCACCGAGTACGACGAGGCGCTGGAGGCCAGCCACCACGCCGGCATGGACCCGGTCGGCGAGGACGTCGGCACCCCGGTCATGCACATCGACGGCGTCGCCTTCTTCGGCCCGGTCATCAGCAAGGTGCCCACCGGCGAGGACGCCGGCAAGGCCTTCGACGGCGCCGTCCTGCTGGCCAACCTGCCCGACTTCTGGGAGCTCAAGCGCACCCGCACCGCCGGCCCGGACATGTCCTCGGTCCCCGCCGACGCCCTGGAGCTCACCGGCACCCGCTGAACCGCGCCGATGGAGTCCCAGCGCTGCAGGAACCGAGCGCTGGGACTCCATCGGCGCGATGCCGGGTCGCCGGCGTGCGCGCCGTGCGGGGCACCCGCACGGCGTACGCCACTTCCGAGGCCGCCGACGCCGTGCTGGCCGAGGGCATCCGCGCCGACCTGCTCGGCGACCGGGCGACCCGCGGCATCCGGGTGACCACCGTGCACCCGGGGTTCATCGCGACCGACATCGGCACCGGGCGCCGGGGTCCGTCCACCGTCGACCTCGAGACCGGGGTGACGGTGCTGACCGCGGCGATCGAGCGCGAGCCGGTGCGCGCCCACGTGCCGGGGTGGCCCTGGCGGCCGGTCGCCGGGCTGCTGCACGTCCTCCGGCTGCCGGTCGCCCGCCGGCTCGTCCAGACAGCGGAGCCCCGGCTCAGTGCGGACCCCTGGCCAGGGCGACCGCCCGGGTCCGCTGGTCGAAGGCCGGCGGTGCGCCGGGCTCGGTGAGCCAGCGCGCCAGCCGGGCCAGCTCGTCGCGCTGGGCGGCCACGAACGACGCGTCCACGACCGCGCCGTGCCCGGGCACCACCGGTCCGCGCACACCGGCCAGCAGCGCGGTGAGGGTGCCCGGCCACTCCAGCGGGAAGGCGTCCTCCATCGCCGGGGGAGCGCCCTCCTCGACCAGGTCGCCGGCGAACACGACGTCGTCGACCGTGACCACCAGGTCGCCGTCGGTGTGCCCGCGGCCCAGGTGGCGCAGCCGCACCGCCCGGCCCCCGACGTCGAGCACCGCCGCGTCGTCGACCAGGTGGTCGGGGGCGTCGATCGGCGCGGTGGCGACCAGGTCGGCCGCCGGGTCGCCGTCCGCACGCAGGCCGGTGACGACGTCGGCCCGCTGCAGCTCGCCGGTGGCCGCCAGCATCTCCGCGCACCGGCGGGTGGCCCAGACCGCGGCCGGGCGGAACGCGGCGTTGCCGAAGCAGTGGTCGTGGTGGGCGTGGGTGTTGACCACCGCCCACGGGTGGCCGGTCACGGCGCGCACCGCCTCGGCCAGCGCCTGCCCCTCGCGCAGGTGCGAGCGGGTGTCGACCACCAGGCAGGCGCCGTCGCCGACGACCAGGCCGCAGTTCAGGTCGAGCTCGCGGTGCCGCCGGACGAACACGCGGTCGCCGACCTCGCGCCAGCCGGCGGTCACCAGCAGATCCGCATCGGCCGGCCGCGGGAGTCGCTCGTCCCGTCGCCGACGCACTCGGCGACGCCGTCGGCCAGCCGCTGCGCCGACCAGGCGGCCGCGCAGGCGTCGAGCGCGTCGACCACCGGGACGCCGAGGGGCGCGTCGGCCAGCGCGGCCTCGACGTCCATCACCGCGCGCAGGGCGGCCAGCCGCTGCACGGTGCCGCGGGCCGTGCCCTTGCGGTCGGGGACGCCGCCGAGCCCGAGCCGGAAGGTCAGCTCGGGGTGCACCTCCACGACCCGCTCGGGAGGCGGGTCGCCGAGGGCGTCGTCCAGCGCCCGGATGGAGCGCACGAGCTGGAACGTCTGCGCCGAGGGCGCCCGCGGGGGAGTGGTGGCCGCCCGGGACAGCGCCCGGGCCTCGGCGTAGTCGTCGGTGGCCAGCACGGCGCGGACCGGGGCGGGGAAGACCGAGCTGGCCGCGCCGAACGGCGTCAGCCGACGCCGCGCCGCCAGGTCGCAGGCCCGGACGCCGTCCTCCGACAGCCCGATCGGCATGTCGACCGCGACCACCTCGACGCCGGGGACGGCGAGCACCTCGGGAGCGGTCCGGAGGTCGAGCAGCTGCACGGTGCGGCCGTCCAGACGTGCGCCCACCCAGCCCAGCTGCCAGCCGTCCACCCCGAGCACCGCCACCGGGCCAGCCTGCCACCGGTGCTGGCAGGATCGCGTCATGCGCGTCTTCCTCGGCACCGACCACGCCGGTCTGGAACTGAAAGCCCACCTGATGACGGTGCTCGCCGACGAGGGCTTCGAGCCCGTCGACTGCGGTGCCTTCGACTACGACCCGGCCGACGACTACCCCCCGTTTTGCTTCGAGGTGGGGGAGCGGGTCGTCACCGAGCCCGGCAGCCTGGGCATCGTCATCGGTGGTTCGGGCAACGGCGAGCAGATCGCCGCCAACAAGGTGCCCGGCGTGCGCGCCGCCCTGATCTGGAACGGCAGCACCGCCCGGCTGGCCCGCCAGCACAACGACGCCAACGTCGCCGCCGTGGGCAACCGGCAGCACAGCGTCGAGGAGGCCACCGAGCTGGTGCTGACCTACCTGCGCGAGCCGTTCAGCGGCGAGGCCCGGCACGTCCGCCGGATCGGCCTGCTCACCGGCTACGAGCGCGAGCGGCAGGGTGTCTCCGGCGAGTCGCGACACCCGGACCTCTGACGGCCCACCGGTGACCGGCGACGACCTGCGGGCGGCGGGGGCTGCCGTGCAAGAGCTGTTCACCCGCGTGCCCGACGGGGCGGCGTCGGTGCCCACCCTGGGCACCGACGCCGTCGGCGTCGCCGCGCACATCACCTCGTGCCTGACCTGGTACGCCACCGACCTGGTGGCCGGGGCGGGGGAGGCGACGGCGTTCGAGCTGGTGCGCCGGCCGGATGCCTCGCTGGCCGAGGTGCTCACCCAGCTGCGCGCCGCGACCGAGGTGCTCGCCCGCGTGGTGGACGCCGCCGGGCCGGACGAGCGCGGGTTCCACGGCTGGGGCCTGGCCGATGCCTCGGGCTTCGCCGGGATGGGCTGCGCCGAGCTCCTGCTGCACGCCGGCGACGTCGCCGAGGACCAGGGGCTGGACTGGACGCCGCCGCCCCCGCTGGCCGCCGCCACCCGCGCCCGGCTGTTCCCCTGGGCCCCGGCCGACGCCGACCCGTGGACGGCGCTGCGGTGGGCCACCGGCCGCGGTGACCTGCCCGGCCAGGCCCCGGTCACCTCCTGGCGCTGGCACTGCGCCCCCCTCGACGAGTGGGACGGCACGCGCCCCGGTTAGCCGGCCCCGTGCCGGGTCCCGCTGCGAGCGTGCGAGTGGTGGGGGGGTCCGCTCAGAACTGGTCGGGACACCAGGGGCTGACCGGCCAGCTGAAGGCGGTCGAGGCCGCGATGACGGCTCCCGGGCTGATCTCGGTGACCCGGCCGGCGGCCTGCAGCGAGGCCAGCGAGACCCCGCCCAGGAAGGCCGCGGACAGCGCCTCGATGTCGACGACCAGGTCGGGGTCGCGGTCGGTGCGGTCGCAGAAGGCGCCGGACGGGTGGCCCCAGACGTGCCAGCGCCCGTCGTTCCAGTCGCAGAAACGATCGCGCACCTCGATGACCAGGTCGATCCGGGCCGGGTAGCGCCGGGCCGACAGCGCCCGGCCGACGTCGACCAGCCGGACCCACAGCGCGTCGACCGGCCGGGCGTGCAGGGCGCGCGGCTCGGCGAGCAGGTGGCGGAGCGGGTCGTCGGCGGACAGGTACGGCGCATCGACGGTGCGCACCAGGTCGATACCGAGCAGGTGGCGCCACAGCGCGGCGTACGCGGCCGGCGTACCGGCCCGCACCTCGCCGACGGTCAGCACGCCCTCGGGTTCGCTGGTGTGTGTCCAGTCGGCCTTCACCCGGTACGTCGCGTAACCGGTGACGGTGCCGTCGGCCTCGGTGTGCAGCAGGTGCTGCCGGCCGGTGCCCCCCTCGGCCGGGCGCTCGAACAGCACCCGGTCCCACCAGCGCTCGTCGCGGGCGAGGTTGCCGGGGACGGACCGCCGGACCTGCTCGTGCAGCCGGACGGCGGCCGGGCGGAACTGCTCGACGTCCACCAGCGCGAGGGTGCCGGTGCCGCAGTCGACGTCGGGGCGCAGCCGCAGCCGCTCGGTGCGCCCGGTCCAGCCACCGCGCCAGGTGGCCGGGGCGTAGCCGAAGCGGCCGTAGATGGAGGACTCGGCGGCCCACAGCGCCGCCACCGGCTCCCGCCCGGCCGACTGCACCTGCGCCAGCTGCCGCCGCATGATCGCGGTCAGCACGCCCTGCCGGCGGTGGTCGGGCGAGACGGTGACCCAGGTGATCCCCGCGGTGGGCACGACGGCGCCGGGGACGCTCATCTCCAGGCTGTAGATGCCGGAGGTGGCCGCCACCCGGTCGCCGTCGAACAGGGCCAGGGTCCGGTCCAGCTCGGCGACCGGGGACGGCTCGTCGAGGAACGGGCCCGTGGACTCCACGCCGAAGGTGGTGTGCATGGCGCGGATGAACCGCGGCCACTCCTCGGCGGTGATCGGGCGGAGCTGGTCGGCGAGATCGGTCACGTGTGGTGTCTACCGGCCCGGCACGACGCTCCGCCAGCCAGTTCCGCCGGCGCGGTCGGGGTAGCGCCGGTCGACGTGCCGGCGGCTGCAGCACGTCCGGGTCGTCGGCCTGCGCGACCCCGGTGCATCAGCTGCGTAGGTGGGCCGGGGTCGCCGGCACCCGGCGGTGCTGGTCCTCGGCCTGGGCGAGCCGGGCTCGGCGGATCGTCCCGGCCACTGCACCGCCGTCCCGTCCGCGGGCGCTCCGGGCGGGCCGGCCCGGTGTCCACCGCCGGGCAGGTGCGAGGTCTCCCGTCGGGTGGTGTGCGCCGTAGGGTGACGTGTCCCTTCGTGCGGTCGCGTCTTCGACCCCCCGGTCCGCGGGGGAGGGGCACCGGACCGAGGAAGATGATGATGCGCTCCACCACCAGCACCGCCGTCCTGCCCGCCGCCATGGCCCTGGTCGTCCTCGCCGGGTGCACCGGCGGCGGCGACGAGCCCGCCGGCGATGCCGCCGGCTCCGCGACCGGGTCCGCCTCGGACGCCGCGACGGTGGTCACGTCGGCACCGGAGGCCACCCGCACCCTGGTCCCCGACGCCGATCCCGCCGCCGCCGCGGTGTCGGCCAGCCGGGCCGTGTTCCGCAGCTCCCCGGTGGCCGTCGTGGTCGCACCGGACGACGCGTCGGGCCAGCTGCTCGGTGCGGTGGCCGCGGTGGGTCTGGGGGTGCCGCTGCTGGTCGGGGACCCGGACGTCGTGGGCCCCGAGCTCGACCGCCTCGGCGTGCAGTCGGTGCTGGCGGTGGGCGCCGCCGACCCCGCGGGCCTGCTCCCGCCGGACGAGGACGCCGAGGTGGTCGCCGTCCCCGCCGACGCCGGCGCGGTCGCCCAGGTGACCGGGCTGGACCTCGGACCGGGGCAGCCGGTCGCGACGGCCGACCGCGCTGCGGCGGTGGCCGGTCTCGCCGCGGACACCCTGCCCGCGTTGAGCGCCCAGGCCGAGCCCGAGCCCAGCAGCTCGTCGTCCGCGAGCCCGTCGGCCACCACCTCGTCCCCGGCCAGCCCCTCGGCCAGCTCTTCGGCCAGCCCCTCGGCCACGGCCGACCCGGGTGAGCTGCCCGAGGTGCGGCGGGGTGAGGCGCTGACCGACGTCGTGGTCCTGGCCAGCGGTGCCCCGGACTCGCTCGCCGGCATCGCCACGGCCCGTGCCGCCGGCGCCGACGTGCTGCTGACCGGCGCGGTGAACGACCCGCGGGGTTCCGCCGAGGTCGTCGACCGCCTCGCGGCCGACCCCTCCGTGGTCGTGCTGGGCGCCGACCTGGCGGGGGCGCCGGGGATCGACTGGAAGCTGGACACCGCGGCCAGCGGCCCCCAGCTGCCCGGGGGCGGGCAGCTGCTGTTCCCCGAGCACATGCTGGTGGCCCTCTACGGCATCCCCGGCAGCGGGTCGCTGGGCCTGCTGGGCGAGCAGGACCTGCCCGCCTCGATCCAGCGGGCGCAGCAGTACGCCGACGAGTACCGCCCGCTGGTCGACACCACCGTCGTCCCGACGTTCGAGATCATCGCCACGGTCGCCTCCAGCAGCGCCGGCGCGGATGGCGACTACTCCGCCGAGCAGGACGTCGAGACGCTCCGCCCCTGGGTCGAGGGCGCCGGTGCGGCCGGCATGTACGTGGTGCTGGACCTGCAGCCGGGCCGCAGCGACTTCCTCAGCCAGGCGAAGCAGTACCAGCCGCTGCTGGAGCTGCCCTACGTCGGCCTGGCGCTGGACCCGGAGTGGCGGCTGGAGCCCGGGGGCCTGCCGCTGCAGAAGATCGGCCAGGTCGGCATCGACGAGGTCAACCAGGTCGTCACCTGGCTGGCCGACCTGACCCGGGACAACGCGCTGCCGCAGAAGCTGCTGGTGCTGCACCAGTTCCAGGTGCGGATGGTGATCGACCGCGAGCGCCTCGACGTCTCCCGCGACGAGCTGGCGTTCATGGTCCACGTCGACGGGCAGGGCGGGCAGCCGGCCAAGCAGGGCACCTGGCAGGTGTTGCACAAGGACGCCCAGGAGCAGCTGACCTGGGGCTGGAAGAACTTCATCGACGAGGACCTGCCGATGCTCACGCCCGAGCAGACCGTCGAGCAGGTGCTGCCCACCCCGGAGCTGGTGACGTACCAGTAGCCCTGGTCGGTGTCGGTGGTCTCGGGCACCATCCCGGCAGGACGTCGACGAGGGCGGGAGTCAGGCGATGACGGATGTGGTCACCGAGCGGCCCGGTGCGGGGCCGGCTGCGGAGCTGGAGCCGCGGCTGGCCGAGCACCGGCGGGAGCTGACCGGGTACTGCTATCGGATGCTGGGGTCGGTCTTCGACGCCGAGGACGCCGTCCAGGAGACGATGCTGCGGGCCTGGCGCTCCCTCGACCGGCTCGAGGGCAGCGGCGCGCTGCGCTCCTGGCTCTACCGGATCGCCACCAACGTCTGCCTCGACGCCCTGGACGGGCGCAAGCGCCGGGCGCTGCCGGTCGACCTGTCCACCGGGCCCTCCGCGCCGGTCCCGGCCTCGCTGGCCGGGGTGCTGGCCGACGGGGCCTGGGTCGAGCCGGCGCTGGACCGCCAGGTGCTGCCCTCGGGCGGGGGCGACCCGGCCGAGATCGCCATCCAGCGGGACTCGGTGCGGCTGGCCTTCATCGCCGCCCTCCAGCACCTGCCGCCGCGCCAGCGGGCCGTGCTGATCCTGCGCGACGTGCTGCGCTGGAAGGCCGACGAGGTCGCCACGCTGCTGGGCACGTCGGTCGCGGCCGCCAACAGCGCGCTGCAGCGGGCGCGGGCCACCCTGGCCGCGCAGCAGGCCGGTCCGGCCGCCCCGGCGCGCGAGGTGGCCGGCGACCAGGCCGAGCTGCTGGCCCGCTACCTCGATGCCTTCGTCCGCTACGACATCGACGCCCTCGTGGCGCTGCTGCACCAGGACGCGGTGATGGACATGCCGCCGTTCGCCATGTGGCTGCGCAGCTCCGCCGACATCGCCACCTGGTTCCTCGGCCCGGGTGCGGGGTGCCGGGGCTCCCACGTCGTCCCGCTGCGGGTCAACGGCGGCCCCGCGTTCGCGCAGTGGCGGCCCAGCGGTCCGGGCGGTTCGTTCGAGCCGTGGGCGGTGCACGCGCTGGAGTTCTCCGGCGGCCTGGTCACCCGGATGACGGCGTTCCTGGGCCCGCGGCTGTTCGAGGCGTTCGGGCTGCCGCTGCACCCGGCGCCCGCCGGCTGACCGGCGGTCGTCCTGGCCGGTGGACTGCCCGGACGACGACGGCCCCCTGCCGCTCCGTGCGGAGCAGCAGGGGGCCGTCGTCGTACCGGTCCGCCTACACGACCAGCCAGACCAGGCCGGCCATCGCGAAGCCCACGACCGACAGGATCGTCTCCAGGACGGTCCAGGTCTTCAGGGTGTCCTTCACCGACATGTTGAAGTACTTGGCCACGATCCAGAAGCCGCCGTCGTTGACGTGGCTGGCGATGATCGACCCCGCCGAGATCGCGATGACGAGCAGGGCGATCTGCGGCTGGGAGAAGCCCCCCTCGGTGACCAGCGGCTGCACGATCCCGGCCGTGGTCACGATCGCCACCGTCGCGGAGCCCTGCGCCAGCCGCAGCGCGCAGCTGATCAGGTACGCCGAGACGATGATCGGCAGACCGCCGGCCTGCATCGACCCGGCGACGGCGTCGCCGATGCCGGTGGCGCGCAGCACCGCGCCGTAGAACGCCCCGGCGCCGACGACGAGCAGGATCATCCCGATCGGCTTGAGCGACTCACCGGTGACGGCCCCCAGGTCTGAGGTGGTCATCCCCCGGCGGGTGCCGAGGAGCCAGAGCGCGAGCAGCACGGCGATGGCCAGGGCGACGGCCGGCGTGCCCAGGAAGAAGGCGACCTGCTGGATCGCCGAGCCGTCGGCCAGGACGACGCTGCCCATGGTGGCGGCGAGGATCAGCACCATCGGTACGGCGATGATCAGGCTGATCAGGCCCAGCGAGGGCGGTGCGGTGGCCGGGCCGGGCCGGTCGGCACGGGAGGCCGGGGACTCGACGAGCACGGTCTGGCCGCCGGTGCCCCCGGCCGCGGTGCTCCCACCGGTGCCCCCGGTCCCGGTGCCGCCGGTCCCGGTGCTCGCGGTGCCGGTGCCGCCCAGCAACTCGTCGTCCCCGCTGCTGCCGGCGCCGCCCCGGGGGTTCCCCGACTCGGCCGCGACGAACTCCTCGGGCACCTCGACGTGCACGCGCTTGCCGATGAAGGAGCCCCACCACACGCCGGCCACGAGCCAGGCCGGGATGCCGCAGAGCAGGCCCATGATGATGATCCAGCCCAGGCTCACCCCGAACAGCCCGGCGGCCGCGACCGGCCCGGGGTGCGGCGGGAGGAACGCGTGGGTGACCGACAGGCCGGCCAGCATCGGCATGGCGTAGAGCACCAGCGATCGGCCACCGCGCTTGGCGGCGACGTAGACCAGCGGCGCGAGCACGAAGATCCCGATGTCGAAGAAGACCGGGATGCCCAGGATCAGGCCGGTGAGCCCCATGGCGAGCGGGGCGCCCTTGGGCCCGAACAGCTTGAGCAGCCGGGTGGTGAGCACGTCGGCGCCACCGGACCGCTCCATGATCGCGCCCAGCACGGTGCCCAGGCCGATGATCAGCGTGATGTGCCCGAGGATGCCGGCGAAACCGGTCTCCAGCAGCGACGTGCTGGCCGTCGTGGGCGTGCCGACCAGCGTGCTCACCGGGAGCCCGGCTGCCAGGGCGACCAGGATCGCGACGACCAGGAGCGCGATGAACGGCTCGATCTTGAACTTGATGATCGCCAGCAGCAGCACGGCGATGCTGGCTGCGGCGAGGGTGAGGAGCCCGGCTGTGTCGTTCTGCAGCCAGTCGATCATCGAGGCCATGCTCGACTCCTGTCGTGAGGGGTGGGGGAGGGCTCAGGCGGGGGAGTGCGGGTCCTGCAGGGCGGTGACGAACTCGCGCGCCCGCCGGATGATCTCGGGCCAGGCACCGCCGGCCACGCTGGCCGGCGGGACGACGCTGGTGCCGGCGCAGACGGCGAGCGCGCCGGCGGCCAGCCAGCTCGCGGCGTTCTCCGCGCTGATGCCGCCGGAGGGCAGCAGCTGCACCGACGGGTAGGGGCCGCGGAGGTCCTTGAGGTAGCCGGGGCCGAGCTGCCCGGCCGGGAAGAGCTTCACCGCTGCCGAGCCGAGGTCGACGGCCTGCGCCACCTCGGTGGGGGTGAAGGCGCCGAGGAAGACCGGCACACCGGCACGGACCGCGACCTCGGCCACCTCCGGCCGCAGCCCCGGGGTGACGAGGAAGCGGGCCCCGGCGTCGATCGCGGCCCGGGCCTGGTCGCCGGACAGCACGGTGCCGACGCCCAGCAGCGTCCCCGTCGTCGAGGCCGCCTCCGCGGCGCGGGCGACGTGGGTGAGCACGTCGGGGGTGGTGAAGGTCAGCTCCACGGTGCGGATGCCGCCCTCGGCCAGCGCCTGGCACAGGTCGGCGGCGTCGGGGATGGCCGGCGCGCGGACCACGGCGAGCACGCGGTCGCGGCGGAGCACCTCCAGCGGGGAGGTCTCGAGGGGATCGGTCATGCCACTGCTCCTGGTGCTCGGCGACGCAACGTCCGGCCGGTCAGTGCGTCGGTGCGGTGCCCGTCGTCCAGGGCGAGCACGCCGTTGACGAGGACGTGGGGGATGCCGGCAGCTGCCTGCCGCGGCCGGTCGAACGTGGCGGTGTCGGCCACCTGCCCGGGGTCGAACAGCACGAGGTCGGCGGCGTACCCGGTGCGGACCAGGCCCCGGTCGCGCAGCCCGAGCCGGCGGGCCGCCCGGCCGGTGAGGTGGCCGACGCACTCCTCCAGGGAGAACACCCCGAGGTCCCGGGCGTAGTGGCCGAGGTAGCGGGGGAAGGTGCCCCAGGCCCGCGGGTGCGGCTTGGCGCCCACCAGCAGCCCGTCGCTGCCGCCGGTGTGCCGGGGGTGGGCCATGATCGCGCGGACGTTCTCCTCGGAGCCGACGTGCTGCAGGATGCCGGTGCCCAGCTCGTCGCGGACCAGGACGTCGACGAACACCGCGAACGGCTCGCGGCCCTCGGCGGCGGCGATGTCGGCGATGGTGCGGCCGACCAGGCCGTCGAGCGCGGCGTGCGCGACGCCGCTGATCTCCAGCGTGTCCCACTCCGCGACCACCCCGTGGCAGCCGTCGGAGCCGGTCACCTCCAGGTCGCGCCGGATCCGCTCCAGCGCCGCGGGGTCGGTCAGCCGGCGCAGCGTCGCCTCCGGCCCACCGGCCGAGGACCAGCTGGGCAGCACGGCCGACAGCGTCGTTGCCCCGGGCAGGTAGGGGTAGGTGTCGAGGCTGACGTCGGCGCCGCGGTCCAGCGCCGCGTCGAGCAGGGCCAGCAGCTCCGGCGCCCGGCCCTCGTTGGTCGCGAAGTTCATCGTGGCGTGCGACAGGTGCAGCGCGCAGCCGGCGCGGGTGGTCACCTCGACCATCTCCGCGTAGGCCTCGAGCGCGTTCTTCCCGTACGAGCGGTGGTGCGGGGCGAAGAAGCCGCCCAGCTCGCCCACCGTCGTGCACAGCGCGAGCAGCTCGGCGGAGTCGGCGTACATGCCCGGGGTGTAGGTCAGGCCGGCGGACAGGCCCACGGCCCCCTCGGCCATCGCCGTCGCCACGATCTGCTGCATCGCGACGATCGCGGCGGAGTCGGCCGGCACGTCGTCCCAGCCGACCACGAGCGCCCGGACCACCCCGTGCGGCACCAGGTAGGCGGCGTTGGTGGCGATGCCGGCGTCGAGTCGGTCCAGGTACCCACCGACCGAGCGCCAGGAGAAGTCGAAACCCGCCGGGTCGGTGTTCCAGCCGGCGATCTTCCGGCGCAGCACGGCCAGGGTGTCGTCGTCGACGGGGGCGTAGGACAGGCCGTCCTGGCCCAGCACCTCGGTGGTCACGCCCTGGCTGATCTTCGCCAGGTGCGGCGGGTCGAGCAGCAGCTGCAGGTCCGAGTGGGCGTGCATGTCGATGAAGCCCGGCGCCAGGACCAGCCCGTCGGCGTCGAGCACCCGCTCGTGGCCGGTGCGCAGCACGGAGCCCGCCGGTTCGATCGCCGCGATCCGGTCGCCCTCGACGACGACGTCGGCGCGGTACCGGGACGTCTCGGTCCCGTCGACGACGTCGGCGGAGGTGATCAGCGTGGTCATCGGTCCCCGCCGCTCAGAACAGGGTCCGGACGAGGTCCACGACCACCGGGTCGGCCTCGCCCCGGTCGGCGATCACGGGGATCCAGCGCCATTTGTCGAACGCCGTGCACGGGTGGGACAGGCCCAGCCGGACGACCTGGCCGACCCGCACCTGCTCGGCCGAGGCGGGGTCCGTCCGCAGGAACGCGTGCTGGTCGTTGACGGCGCTGACGTGTGCGCCGGTGAGCGGCCGGGCGGGGGCGCCGAGGGCGTCGGCGACCAGCTGCGGCTCGGGCAGCCCCTCGTCGAAGGGGACGTCGCGCTTGCCGGCGTCGAGCAGTGCCAGTCCCGGCTCGGGGCAGGACACGACCCGGGCCCAGGCGTGCATGGCGGAGGTGAACGGGGACCCGCCGGACCGGGAGAACGGTGAGATGCCGCGGTAGAAGCCGTCGTCGTGGACGAGGTAGGCGCCCGAGCGCAGCAGCACCCGGGTGGGCAGGCCGGATGCGCCACCCGGGTCGGCCAGCGGGCCGAGGGCGTCGACGACGTCGTCGAAGTAGGCGCTGCCGCCCGCGGTGACCAGCGCCTCGCCCGCCTCCGCGTAGGCGCCGGCGGCCACCAGGCGGCGGTGCAGCGCGGCGACGTCGGCCAGGTAGCCGCGCACGGCGGCCAGCCCGGTCCCGGACGCGTCGTGGGCGAGCGACCCTTCGTACCCGCCGACCCCGCGCAACCGGACCCACGGGCTCGCGGTGACCGCGGCGGCGACGGCCTCGGCGGCCTCCTGGGTGCGGGCACCGGTGCGACCGCCCGCGGCGCCCAGCTCCACCACGACGTCCAGCGGACGGTGGGGGGACAGCGGCGCCAGGACGGCGTCCATGGCGGCCACCGTCTCGACCGAGTCGGCCCAGACGACGACGTCCAGCCCGGGGTCGGCGTCGCGGGTGCGGGCCAGCCAGGTCAGCGCGACCGGGTCGACCAGGGCGTTGGCCAGCAGGACGCGCGGGGTGCCGAACTCGACGGCGACCCGCAGCTGGCTCGGGGTGGCCACGGTGATGCCCCAGGCGCCGGCCTGCAGCTGCCGCTCCCACAGCGCCGGGGCCATCGTCGTCTTGCCGTGCGGGGCCAGGTCGACGCCCTGCTCGGCGCACCAGCCGGCCAGCTGGTCGGTGTTGGCCACGAGCGCGGCGTCGTCCAGCACCAGCAGCGGGGTGAGGAAGGCCGACAGGCGGGGCGCGGTGGCGAGGAAGTCGGCGACGGTCAGCCCCGCGGCCGCGTCGGGGAGCGCCTTCTCGCAGGAGCCGAGCCGCTGGGTGGCCAGCTCGCCCAGGGCTCGTGGGTCCAGACCGGTGCGCTGGGCGGAGCGGGTCATCGTCTTCCCTCCGGGGCTGCGGCGGTGCGGACCAGTCGTTGCGTGCAGCACGTTGCGCACTGTGCAACGTACGTTGCACTACCGCAGTTCAGATGTCTAGCATCGGCGGAGGACAGGCGTCAACGGCCGGCCGGTGCCGCGCCGGTGCGGTCGACGGCCGGTGAGCGGAGGGGGAGCGCGTGGGGGCAGCGACGGAGAGGGCGTTCCCGGACGACGGCGCCGTGGCGTCGGTGAGCTGCCTGGGGGAGCCCCTGGTGCTCGTCCCGTTCCCGGCCTCGGGTGAGGTCGGCGACGGGTGCCCGGACCTGGCCGGCGCGACGCTGGCCGGGGCGGAGGCGAACGTCGCCGCCGGTCTGGCCGGGATGGGCGTCCCGGTCGCCTACGTGTCCCGGGTGGGGGACGACCCCGCCGGCAGACTGCTGCACGCCGCCCTGGACGCCCGGGGCGTCGACGTGCGGGCCCTGGGCAGCGACCCCGGCCGGCCCACCGGCTGGTACGCCAAGGAGGCCGTTGCCACCGGGGGCGCGGAGCCCAGCAGCCGGATGCACTACCGGCGGGCGGGGTCGGCGGCCGCGGCGATGGGCCCGGAGCTGCTCGACGAGCCCGTGGTCGCCGCCGTCCTGGCGCGGTCACGGCTGGTGCACACCAGCGGCATCACCGCCGCGCTCTCCCCGGCCTGTGCCGCACTGGTGCACGCGCTGCTCCGCCGTCCCCGCCGCTCCCCGGCGACGGTCTCCTTCGACGTGAACTGGCGCGAGCAGCTCTGGCCGTCCGGGGACCCGGCGCCGGTCGCCGGGCTGGCCGGGATGTCCGACATCGTGCTGGTGGGGGGCGACGAGGCGGAGCGGGTGTTCGGCACCCAGGACCCGGCCGCGCTCCGGCGCCACCTCCCCGGGCCGGCGTGGGTCGTGCTCAAGGACGGCGCCCGGCGGGCACTGGCGATCGACCGGGACGGCCGTACCGTTGAGCAGGCCGCGCTGCAGGTCGAGGTCGTGGAGCCCGTGGGCGCCGGCGACGCGTTCGCCGCCGGGTTCCTTGCCGGGATCGTGCGGGGCGAGGACGTGGGCCGGTGCCTGCGGCTCGGGCACGTCAGCGCCGCCGCCGTCCTCACCGTCCCCGGGGACTCCGCTCCGGTCCTGCCCGCGGCGACCAGGGCCGCACTGCTGGCGGCGACGGCAGGGGAGTGGGCGGCCACGACGGTCGGCCGTGCAGGCTTCCGGCTGCCCGAGGGGGTGCGGTGAGCCAGAGCGTCAGCCGGGCCCTGCAGCTGCTGCGCGAGCTGGGCCAGGCCCCGGCCGGTCTCGACGAGCTCGCCGAGGCCGTCGGCGTCCACAAGACGACCGTGCTCCGGCTGCTGCGCACCCTCGCCGAGCAGCAGTTCGTCTTCCACGACGCCGACCACCGCTACCACCTGGGCTCGCGGGTCTTCGAGCTGTCCTCCCGAGCCTTGGACCAGCGGTCGGTCCGTGGCACCGCAGCCCCGCACCTGGCCGAGTTCAACCGGGCGCACGGCCGGACCACGCACCTGGCCGTCCTCGAGGACGGCGAGGCGATCTACATCGACAAGCTGGAGTCCCACGACCACATCCGGATGTACTCCCGGATCGGCCTGCGGGCCCCGCTGCACTCCTCGGCCGTGGGCAAGGTGCTGCTGGCCGATCTCCCGGCGGCGGTGCTGCGCGGCATCGTATCCGGCATCGACTTCACCCCCTCGATGCCGAACACGATCACCGACGCCGAGGGGCTGCTCGCCGAGCTCGCGGTCGTCCGCCAGCAGGGCTGGGCGCACGACCGCGAGGAGAACGAGCCCTCGATCAACTGCATCGCCGCCCCGGTCCGCGGCGCGGCGGGCACCACGGTGGCCGCCGTCTCGGTCTCGGTGCCCGCCGTCGTCCTGGACTACGACCAGCTGCTCGGGCTGCTGCCCGCGCTGCTCGACGTCACCGCCCGCATCTCCGCGGACTGCGGCTGGCGCGAACCTCCCACCCGCACCACGAGAGGAACCCCCGCATGAGCGGCAAGACGGTCCTGCGCACCACCGACGCCCCCGCGCCCGCGCACACCTTCAGCCAGGGGGTCGCCAAGGGCGGCTTCCTGCAGGTGTCCGGGCAGGGCCCGATGGATCCCGCGACGAACACCTACATCGGCGAGGGCGACGTCCGCGTCCAGACCCGCCGCACGCTGGAGAACGTCAAGGCGATCCTCGCTGCCGGTGGGGCGGGCGTGGAGGACGTGCTGATGTTCCGGGTGTACCTGACCGCCCGGGAGCACTTCGCCGCCATGAACGAGGTCTACGGCGACTTCATCGCCGAGAACGTGCCCAGCGGGGAGCTGCCCTGCCGGACGACGGTGTTCGTGGACCTGCCGCACGAGGTCATGCTCGTGGAGATCGACGCCCTGGCCGTGACGGGCTGACCGCCCACCGTCCCCGGCCCGCGGGCCCGGGGACGTGCAGGTGGACGGTGGAGCGGGTGACCGGGATCGAACCGGCATGGCCAGCTTGGAAGGCTGGGGCTCTACCATTGAGCTACACCCGCGATGCGCCCCGAGAGGTGCCTACACAGACTACCGGGCGCCCCCAGTGCCTAGACTCATCGGCGGGCCACGGGGTGTAGCGCAGCTTGGTAGCGCACCCGCTTTGGGAGCGGGGGGCCGTGGGTTCGAATCCCGCCACCCCGACTCACGTCAACCGCCGTCCGCGACGTCTCTAGACTCGTGGGCGACCTGGCGCCGCCGGCGTCGGATCCCGTCTGTCCCCCAAGAGGAGCGCTGCCCTGTGAAGAGCACCATCGAGAACCTGGGCCCGACCCGGGTCCGGCTCGCGATCGAGGTGCCGTGGAGCGACCTGGACCACGCTTTCGGTGAGGTCTACAAGGAGCTCGGCCGCCAGGTGCGCGTCCCCGGCTTCCGCCCCGGCAAGGTCCCGACCCGCGTGCTCGACCAGCGGATCGGGCGTCCCGTCGTCCTGGAGCAGGTCGTCCAGCACGCCGTCCCGGAGGTCTACTCCGAGGCCGTCCGCGAAGGTCAGGTCCGCGTCATCAGCCAGCCCGAGGTGTCGGTCACGCGCCTCGAGGACGGTGAGGTCCTGGAGTTCACCGCCGAGGTCGACGTCGCACCCACGGTCGAGCTGCCCCCGCTCGACGCCCTGGCGGTGACCGTCGACGACGTCGCGGTCAGCGACGAGGAGATCGACCAGCAGGTCGACGTCATGCGCGAGCGCTTCGCCACCCTCACCGGTGTCGAGCGGGCTGCCGAGGACGGCGACTACGTCTCCATCGACCTGGAGGCCACGCTGAACGGCGAGGTCCTCGAGGACGGCAGCACGACCGGCATGTCCTACGAGGTCGGCTCGGGCAACCTGATGAACGGCCTGGACGAGGCCGTCCGCGGCCTGTCCGCCGACGAGAGCGCCACGTTCTCCACCGCCCTGCTGGCCGGCGACCAGGCCGGTGAGGTCGCCGACGTGACCGTCACCGTCCGCTCGGTCAAGGCCAAGGAGCTGCCCGAGCTCGACGACGAGTTCGCCTCGATCGCCAGCGAGTTCGACACCCTCGACGAGCTCCGCGACGACGTCCGCACCCGGCTGGCCCGCACCAAGGTGCTGCAGCAGGGTGCCCAGGCGCGCGACAAGCTGGTCGAGCACCTGCTCGAGGTCACCGAGGTCCCGGTGCCGGAGAACATGGTCGACTCCGAGCTCGCCTGGCGCAGCCAGGCCATGGAGCGCGAGCTGCAGCAGGCCGGCATGGACTGGGACGCCTACTTCTCCATGGCCGGGATCGAGAGCCGCGAGGCCTACGACGCCGACCTGCGCGAGAACGTCGAGAAGGCGGTCAAGACCCAGTTCATCCTGGACTCGATCGCCGACGCCCGTGAGGTCACCGTCGACAACGAGGACCTCTCGGCCCAGGTGATGGCCGCCGCGCAGCGCAACCGGGTCAGCCCGGAGCAGTACGCGCAGCAGCTGCAGCAGGGCAACAACATCGCCGACTTCGTCGCCGACGTGCGCCGCACCAAGGCGCTGGCCCAGCTGCTCGAGCAGACGACGATCACCGACGAGTCCGGCACCGTCGTCGACCTCGAGGCCCTGCGCCCGCAGACCGTCTCCGCCGACGACCACGCCGGTCACGACCACGACCACGACCACGACCACGACCACGCGGATCATGACCACGCCGGTCACGACCACGACGAGGACGTCGCGACCGAGGACTCGGTCACCGACGCGCCGAAGCCGGAGGACGCCGGCGACGCGCCCGCCGCGCCGGTCGTCACCGACTCCGAGGCCGCCGTGGACGACGCCGAGGGCAGCACCGACAAGGCCTGATCCCCACCAGGCACACCGCGCCGCCCGCACCCCTCCCGGGTGCGGGCGGCGCTGTCGTTCCCGGCGGCGCACGGTCGACCAGCGGCCCCGCTGCGCCCACGGCGAACACCGGCCCGCACCGGGAGGAACCGGTCGGGGGTGGGCGTTAGGGTCGACGTGACACCGAGACGGTCATCGGGACCGCACCCCACGACGTCCGTCCACGACGGTGCGTCCGCGGTCCCGGCGAACGCCCCCGACCACCGGCAACCCGTTCCACGAGACCGACTGCACCGCAGTCCTACGGAGGTCACCGCACCCGTGAGCAACCCAGCCCTGATCACCCCCGGCACGCCGATGCTGCGTGGCGGTGGGTCGATGATGAACCTCAACGACTCGGTCTACGAGCGCCTGCTGCGCGAGCGGATCATCTTCCTGGGCAGCCAGGTCGACGACGTCATCGCCAACCAGCTCGCCGCGCAGATGCTGCTGCTGTCCGCCGAGGACCCCACCCGCGACATCCACCTGTACATCAACTCGCCCGGTGGCTCGGTGACCGCCGGCATGGCGATCTTCGACACGATGCAGTTCATCGACTGCGACGTCGCCACCTACGCAATGGGCCTGGCCGCCTCCATGGGGCAGTTCCTGCTCACCGCGGGCACCAAGGGCAAGCGCTACTCGCTGCCGCACACCCGGATCCTGATGCACCAGCCCTCGGCCGGGGTGGGGGGCACCGCCTCCGACATCGCCATCCAGGCCGAGCTCTTCCGCAGCACCAAGCGGCAGCTCAACGAGCTGCAGTCGCAGTTCACCGGGCAGACGGTCGAGCAGATCGAGAAGGACTCCGACCGCGACCGCTGGTTCACCGCGCAGGAGGCCCTCGAGTACGGCTTCGTCGACCACGTGGTGACCCGCGCGGAGACCATGACCTCGACCGACAACCCGGTCACCGACGGACCGGAGAAGTGACCATGCCTGACTTCCAGATGCCGCAGAGCCGGTACATCCTCCCCTCCTTCGTCGAGCGCACCAGCTACGGCATGAAGGAGTCCAACCCCTACAACAAGCTCTTCGAGGAGCGCATCATCTTCCTCGGGGTGCAGGTGGACGACGCGTCGGCCAACGACGTGATGGCCCAGCTCATCACGCTGGAGTCCAACGACCCCGACCGCGACATCACCATGTACATCAACTCGCCCGGTGGCTCGTTCACCGCGCTCACGGCGATCTACGACACGATGATGTTCGTCCGCCCCGACATCCAGACCGTCTGCATGGGCCAGGCCGCCTCGGCCGCCGCCGTCCTGCTCGCGGCCGGGACGAAGGGCAAGCGCCTGGCGCTGCCCTACTCCCGGGTCCTGATCCACCAGCCCTCCGGCGAGGCCGGCGGTCAGGTGACCGACCTGGAGATCCACGCGGCGGAGATCGAGCGCGTGCGCACCCAGATGGAGTCGATCCTGGCCCGGCACACCGGCCAGAGCCAGGAGCAGGTCCGCAAGGACATCGACCGCGACAAGATCCTCACGGCTCAGCAGGCCATGGAGTACGGGATCGTCGACCAGGTCATCCAGAGCCGCAAGCTCAACGCACTGCCTCCGGTCACCGCCTGAAGAAGGCCCCCTCGCCCCCCACCCCTCGCACCTCGGGGCGGGACCCTGCGAGGGGGCCTGGGGCCGGGGGCGCGTCCCGCGCGCTCCCGGCCCGCCGCCCGTCTCGCAACCCGGCCGGGTCACCGGAGGGGTGCGGGGCGGGTGTGACGGGCCGGACGACCCGGGTGAGTTCCTGCCCGGGAAGGTCGTACGCGCCGGGTAGGTTCGGTGAACGCCCGGCTCCCCGGTCCACGCCGCAGGGATGACGGACGCCAGCAGTCACCGGCGTCGACGGGCACCACAAGCAGGTACCAACGGGACAGCGGCACCGCTGTCCCACTCGAGGTGGAGGTCAGCCAGGTGGCACGTATCGGTGAGAGCGGCGACCTGCTCAAGTGCTCGTTCTGCGGGAAGAGCCAAAAGCAGGTCAAGAAGCTCATCGCGGGCCCCGGGGTCTACATCTGCGACGAGTGCATCGACCTCTGCAACGAGATCATCGAGGAAGAGCTGTCGGAGTCCTCGGACCTCAAGTTCGACGAGCTGCCGAAGCCCAAGGAGATCCACGACTTCCTCGAGCAGTACGTGATCGGCCAGGAGCAGGCCAAGCGCACGCTGTCGGTGGCCGTCTACAACCACTACAAGCGGATCCAGGCCGGCGGTGACCGCGCCACCCGCGACGAGGGCGTGGAGCTGGCCAAGTCCAACATCCTGCTGATGGGGCCGACCGGCTGCGGCAAGACCCACCTCGCCCAGACCCTCGCCCGGATGCTGAACGTCCCCTTCGCCATCGCCGACGCCACGGCGCTGACCGAGGCCGGCTACGTCGGCGAGGACGTCGAGAACATCCTGCTCAAGCTGATCCAGGCCGCGGACTACGACGTCAAGCGCGCCGAGACCGGGATCATCTACATCGACGAGGTCGACAAGATCGCCCGCAAGAGCGAGAACCCCTCGATCACCCGGGACGTCTCCGGTGAGGGCGTGCAGCAGGCGCTGCTGAAGATCCTCGAGGGCACCACCGCCTCGGTGCCGCCGCAGGGTGGCCGCAAGCACCCGCACCAGGAGTTCATCCAGATCGACACCACGAACGTGCTGTTCATCGTCGGTGGTGCCTTCGCCGGGCTGGACGAGGTCATCGAGGCCCGCACCGGCAAGCAGGGCATCGGCTTCGGCGCCGAGGTGCGCGGCAAGGCCGAGGTCGAGAAGGCCAACGCGATCGCCCAGGTCATGCCCGAGGACCTGCTGAAGTTCGGGATGATCCCCGAGTTCATCGGCCGGCTCCCGGTGATCACCACCGTGCAGAAGCTGGACCGCGAGGCGCTGATCAACATCCTCACCGAGCCGAAGAACGCCCTGGTGCGCCAGTACCGGAAGCTGTTCGAGCTCGACGGGGTGGAGCTGGAGTTCACCGACGACGCCCTCGAGTCCATCGCCGACCAGGCGATCCTGCGCGGCACCGGCGCCCGCGGGCTGCGGGCGATCATGGAGGAGGTCCTCCAGTCGGTCATGTACGACATCCCCAGCCGCGAGGACGTCGCCACCGTCGTCATCACCCAGGACGTCGTGCTCCAGCACGTGAACCCGACGATCGTGCCGCGCAAGCCCGCCCGCGCCCCCCGCGAGAAGTCCGCCTGAGCCCACCGCGCCACCCCAACGGCCTGCTCCCCGTCCCGGGAGCGGGCCGTTCGGCGTCTCAGGCCCGCTGCCTCAGGCGGCGGGCCGGTGCACTGACTCGCGGCGGAGCGTCAGCGGGCGACACGCCGGGGCGGGAACAGGGGCGCTGCTGTGCGTGCTCTGCGCGGGGACACCCGCCGAGCCAGGGAGACACCCGCGATGCCGACGCTGCCACTGCACCCGGACACCCCCACCGCCACCGTCGTCGCCCGCCGGCCACGTCGGCTCCGGCGCCGCCTCGTGGCCGCGGGGATCGGGGCCGCCGTCGTCGTTCCGCTCGTGGGGGTGGCCTACGACCGGGTCACCGGCTGGTCGCCGCTGGAGCAGCAGGTCGTCGACCGCAGCACCCCGCCGCTGCTGCTGGCCCTCGACGACCTGGCCGAGTACCACGCCGCGACCGGCAGCTTCCAGGTCGTCATCGACCAGGAGCGGGACACCCCCTACGTCCCGTCGGTGATCAGCGGGGAGCGGACCAGCCTGCTGGCCACCGGCAGCGTCGACGCCTACGTCGACCTCACCGACCTGGGGCCGCAGCGGGTGCAGCTGTCCGCCGACGGCACCTCGGCCACCATCACCCTGCCCGCGCCGCGCCTGGACGAGCCCACCGTCGACCCGGCGCAGAGCCGGGTCCTCGACCGCGACCGGGGGCTGCTGGACCGGGTGGGCGACGCCATCGTCGACGAGCCGGTCGACGACACCGCCCTCTACGCCGCGGCGGGGGAGCAGCTGGCCGCTGCGGCCGCAGCCAGCGACCTGCAGGACCGCGCCGAGGAGAACACCCGGGAGCTGCTGACCGGCCTGGGCTCCTCGTTCGGCGTCCCCGACGTGACCGTGACCTTCGCGGCGACCGTGGACGCCCAGGGCTGAGCCGTGCGGGGCCGGCCACCCGGCCCCGCACCCGTCAGGACTCCGCGGGGACCTCGGCCAGGACGACGTCGACCCGCAACGGGCCGTCGCCGGCGACGACGGTGAGCTCGGCGATCCGGCCGGCCGAGACCAGGTCGGGGCGCACGGCCTCCACCAGCGGCACCTGCGCGGCCGGCGCGGTCACCGTGGCCGAGGCGACGTCGGCGCGCATCGACTGCTTGGCCTCCGACTTGGCCTTGCGCACCGCGGCCAGGGTCTCGGCGGCCACGACCGGCACCGCGGTGTCACCACCGGCCGGCAGCTCCGTGGCGGTCGGCCACAGCGCACGGTGCACCGACCCGCTCTGCCACCAGGACCAGACCTCCTCGGTGACGAACGGCAGCACCGGGGCGAGCAGCCGCAGCTGCACCGACAGCGCCAGTGCCAGCGTCGCCTGCGCGGAGACCGCGGCGGCGTCGGAGGAGTACGCCCGGGTCTTGACCAGCTCCACGTAGTCGTCGCAGAACGACCAGAAGAACGTCTCGGCGACCTCGAGGGCCCGGGTGTAGTTGTAGGCCTCCATCGCCGCGGTGGCCTCGTCGACCACCTGCGCCAGCCGGGCCAGCAGCCCGAGGTCGATCGGCTCGGTGACGTCGGTGACCGTCAGGGCGGGCGAGGCGCCCAGGCCCAGCACGAACTTGCCGACGTTGAGGACCTTCATGGCCAGCCGGCGGCCGACCTTCATCTGCGCCTCGTCGAACGGGCTGTCGGCACCCGGCCGGGCACCGGCGGCCCGCCAGCGCACCGCGTCGGTGCCGTAGCGCTCCAGCACGTCGATCGGGGTGGTCGCGTTGCCCTTGGACTTGCTCATCTTCTTGCGGTCGGGGTCGACCACGAAGCCGGAGATGGTGGCGTGCGTCCAGGGCACCGTGCCGTGCTCGTAGTGCGCGCGCACCACGGTGGAGAACAGCCAGGTGCGGATGATGTCGTGCGCCTGCGGCCGCTGGTCCATCGGGAAGACGTGCGCGAACAGCTCCGGGTCGGTGTCCCAGCCCGAGGCCACCTGGGGCGACAGCGAGGACGTCGCCCAGGTGTCCATCACGTCGGGGTCGGCCATGAACCCGCCGGGCACACCGCGCTGGTCGGCGGTGAAGCCCTCGGGGACGTCGGAAGACGGGTCGACCGGCAGCGACGCCTCGGGTGCCAGCAGCGGCTGGTCGTAGACCGGCTCGCCCTCGGCGTCCAGGCGGTACCAGACCGGGAACGGGACGCCGAAGAACCGCTGCCGGCTGACCAGCCAGTCGCCGTTGAGGCCGTCGACCCAGTTCTCGTAGCGGTGCCGCATGTGCTCGGGCACCCACTGGATCTCCCGGCCACGCTCGATCAAGGCGGCGCGCAGGTCGGCGTCCCGGCCGCCGTTGCGGATGTACCACTGGCGGGTGGTGACGATCTCCAGCGGGCGCTCGCCCTTCTCGAAGAACTTCACCGCGTGGGTGATCGGCTTCGGGTCGCCGACCAGGTCACCGGACGCCCGGAGCAGCTCGACGACGCGCTGCTGGGCGCTGAAGGAGGTCTTGCCGGCCAGCTCCGCGTAGACGTCGGCGGGCACGCCCTCCGGCGCCTCGGCGACGAACCGGCCGTCCCAGCCGATGACGGCGCGGGTGGGCAGCTGCAGCTCGCGCCACCAGGTGACGTCGTTGAGGTCACCGAAGGTGCAGATCATCGCGATGCCCGAGCCCTTGTCCGGCTCGGCCAGGCGGTGGGCGAGCACCGGCACCTCGACACCGAACAGCGGCGTCGTGACCGTCGTGCCGAACAGCGGCTGGTAGCGGGCGTCGTCCGGGTGCGCGACCAGGGCCACGCAGGCCGGCAGCAGCTCGGGCCGGGTGGTCTCGATGAACACCGGCTCGCCGTCCGGACCGGGGAACCCGATGCGGTGGTAGGCGCCGGGGCGCTCCCGGTCCTCCAGCTCGGCCTGGGCGACCGCGGTGCGGAAGGTGACGTCCCAGAGGGTCGGCGCCTCCTGGGCGTAGGCCTCGCCACGGGCCAGGTTGTGCAGGAACATCCGCTGCGCGGTGGCCCGCGAGGTCTCCGAGATCGTGCGGTAGACGGATCCCCAGTCGACCGACAGGCCGACCCGGCGCCACAGCTTCGCGAACTCCTCCTCGTCGACGGCGGTCAGCTGCTCGCAGAGGGCGACGAAGTTGCGCCGGGAGATCGGCAGCTGGTCCTTGCCCGGCTTCTCCGGCGGGGTGAACGACGCGTCGTAGGGCAGCGAGGGGTCGCAGCGCACGCCGTAGTAGTTCTGCACCCGGCGCTCGGTCGGCAGGCCGTTGTCGTCCCAGCCCATCGGGTAGAAGACGTGCTTGCCGCGCATCCGCTGGTAGCGGGCGACGATGTCGGTGTGGGTGTAACTGAACACGTGCCCGACGTGCAGCGACCCGCTCGCGGTGGGCGGCGGGGTGTCGATCGCGTAGGTCTGCGACCGGGGTGCGGCGAGCGCGGCGTCCCGGTCGAAGCCGTAGGTGTCCTGGGCCCCCCAGCGGGCGGTCCAGGTGGCCTCCAGCCCGTCGACGGAGGGCTTGTCGGGTACGCCGGCGGTCGCTCCCGGGGCCGTGCTGTCCAGGGGGGAGGTGTCGGCTGCCATGACTGGCATCCTAGGAGCGGTGAGCACCTCCCTTCCCCGTGACCTCGCCCGGGTCGAGCAGGCGCTCCTCGCCCGCTGGCCGGAGAGCCGTCTCGAGCCGTCGCTGACCCGCATCACCGCGCTGCTGGACCTGCTGGGCTCCCCGCACCGGGCCTTCCCCGTCGTCCAGGTCACCGGCACCAACGGCAAGACCACGACGGCGCGGATGATCGACGAGCTGTTGCGCGGGTTCGGCCTGCGCGTGGGCCGGTTCACCAGCCCGCACCTGGAGACCGTCCGCGAGCGGATCGTCCTCGACGGCGAGCCGATCAGCGCCGAGCGCTTCGTCGAGGTGTACGACGACATCGCGCCCTACGTGCAGATGGTCGACGCCGGCAGCGACGTCCCGATGTCGTTCTTCGAGGTCACCGTCGCCATGGCCTACGCCGCCTTCGCCGAGACCCCGGTGGACGTCGCGGTCATCGAGGTGGGCATGGGCGGCACCTGGGACGCGACCAACGTCGCCGACGCCCGGGTCGCCGTGGTCACCCCGGTGTCGATGGACCACGCCGAGTACCTGGGCCCCGACGTCGCCAGCATCGCCACCGAGAAGTCCGGGATCATCAAGCCCGCGCCGCCCACCGAGGACGGCGTGCCCGGCCCGGACGTCGTCGCGGTGCTCGCCCACCAGCCGGCCGGAGCGCTCGAGGCGCTGGTGCGCCGGGCGATCGAGGTCGACGCGACCGTCGCCCGCGAGGGCACCGAGTTCGGTGTGCTGGAGCGTCGGGTCGCCGTCGGCGGGCAGCAGGTGCGCCTGCAGGGCCTGGGCGGGGAGTACGACGAGGTCTTCCTGCCGCTGTTCGGCGCGCACCAGGCGCAGAACGCCGCGGTGGCGCTGGCCGCGGTGGAAGCGTTCCTGGGCGCGGGGTCGGCCACCGGGCCGGTCGCCCAGGACGTCGTCCGGTCCTCCTTCGCCGCGGTGCGCTCGCCCGGCCGGTTGGAGCGGGTCCGCAGCTCGCCGGCCGTGCTGGTCGACGCCGCGCACAACCCCGCCGGCATGGTCGTGACCGTGGCCGCCGTGCGGGAGTCCTTCGACTTCACCCGGCTGGTCGGGGTGGTCGGGTGCGTGCAGGGCAAGGACGTCGGCGGCATGCTCGCCGAGCTCGAGGGGCTGTGCGCCGAGCTGGTGGTCACCCAGAACAGCTCGCCGCGGGCCATCCCGGCCGACGAGCTGGGGGCGCTGGCCGTCGACGTCTTCGGCGCCGACCGGGTGAGCGTGCACCCGCGGCTGCCCGAGGCCCTGGAGGCGGCGATCGAGCTGGCCGAGGCCGGCCCGGACGACGCCCTGGGCGGGTCCGGCGTGCTGGTCACCGGCAGCGTGGTCACCGCCGGGGAGGCCCGCACGCTGCTGATCGGGGGCCGGACGTGACCGAGCCCGCGAGGTCCCGCACGAGCACGGCATCCCCGGTCGCCGGGCCGAGGAACGTCCGCGAGGAGGAGCTGTGACCGCACCCGACCCGGTCCGGGCGGGCAAGGCCCTCGGTGGGGCGGCCGCGGCGATCCTGCTGCTGGAGGGGATCGCCGTCCTGTTCGTGCCGCGGGGCATCGCGCAGAGCGGCGAGGGGCTGACCGGCTTCCGGCTGACCGTGCTCATCGTGCTGGCGGTGCTCTTCATCCTGGCCAGCGGCATCCAGCGGAAGCCGCGCGGGCTGCTGATCGGCACCGTGCTGCAGGTGCCGCTGCTGCTGACCGGCTTCTTCGGTGCCGCGATGTGGCTGGTCGGCGGCCTGTTCGTGCTCATCTGGGCCTACCTGCTGCAGACCCGCAAGGACCTCCTCGGCTCGCCGCTCGGGCCCGCGCCGGCAGCGCCCCCGTCACCGCCGGTCGACTGACCACCCCGGGGGTCACCCGTCCGGGGGGGCCTCCGGGCGACTCCGCTGCGCCCGTCGCCGGACCGGGTCGAAGGCGGGGGAGACCCCACGGCGGGGGCCCCGGATCGGAGGCAGGCATGAAGCACCACAGCGGCTGTTGCGCGAGCGCTCCCGGCCAGGCCGGCGCGGCGAAGCGCGCGCGGGCCGACCAGCCGGCCATCGGCCTGGCCGGTCCGGTCAGCCAGACCATCGTGGAGTACGCGGCCCGCACCCGGCACCAGGTGCACGGGGACCTGGTCGAGCGGCACGCCCGTGAGCTGCACTCCCGGTCCAGCTACGACTGCTGGAACGGCCTCAGCGACCGCGACCAGGAGCTGTGGCGGCACATGGCCCGGCTCGACCTGACCACCGGCCGCAGCTGACCGCCCGGGGGGACGACCGGGATCCCGTACTCTCCGCGGCGTGTCTGCACCCACCGCTGAGCGTTCCCTGGTCCTGGTCAAGCCCGACGGCGTCGCACGTGGTCTGGTCGGCCAGGTCGTCGCCCGCCTCGAGGCCAAGGGCCTGCGCCTGGTCGCCGCCGAGCTGCGCACCCTGACCGTCGAGGTCGCCGAGGAGCACTACGGCGAGCACCGCGAGCGCCCGTTCTTCGCCTCGCTCGTCGAGTTCATCACCAGCGCGCCGCTGCTGGCCCTGGTCGTCGAGGGCCCGCGCGCCATCGAGGCGTTCCGCGCCCTGGCCGGCGCGACCGACCCGGTCAAGGCCGCCCCCGGCACCATCCGTGGCGACTTCGCCCTCGAGGTCCAGTCGAACATCGTGCACGGCTCGGACTCACCCGGGTCCGCCGCCCGCGAGATCGCGCTCTTCTTCCCGCAGCTGGGCTGACGCCCGTACCCCGGGGGCAGAAATGGCCATTTCTGCCCTCGGGACCCCGGTGGCGTCCCGGGTGGCGACTACGCTGGGTGCCCCATGACTGTCGAGTCTCTCTACCCCCGCCTCGAGCCGCTCCTCGCCCAGGTGCAGAAGCCCATCCAGTACGTCGGCGGTGAGCTGAACTCCCAGGTGAAGCCCTGGGACTCCGTCGCCGTCCACTGGGCGCTGATGTACCCGGACGCCTACGAGGTCGGGGTGCCCAACCAGGGCCTCATGATCCTGTACGAGGTGCTCAACGAGCGCCCCGACGCCCTGGCCGAGCGCACCTACGCCGTCTGGCCCGACCTCGCCGGGCTGATGCGGGAGGCCGGCGTCGGCCAGTTCACCGTCGACGCACACCGCCCGGTCCGCGACTTCGACCTGCTCGGCGTCAGCTTCGCCACCGAGCTGGGCTACACGAACCTGCTCGAGGCCCTCGACCTCGCCGGGGTCCCGCTGCACGCGGTCGACCGCGACGAGAGCCACCCGGTCGTCGTCGCCGGCGGGCACGCCGCCTTCAACCCCGAGCCGGTCAGCGACTTCGTCGACTGCGCCGTCCTCGGCGACGGCGAGCAGGTCGTCGGCGACATCACCGACGTCGTCGCCGCGTGGAAGTCCCAGGGCCGCCCCGGCGGGCGGGTCGAGCTGCTGGCCCGGCTGTCCCGCGTCGAGGGCGTCTACGTGCCGCGCTTCTACGCCGTCACCTACGCAGCCGACGGCACCATCGCCGAGGTGCTGCGCACCCGGGACGACGTCCCGCCGCGGGTCAGCAAGCGCACGGTGATGGACCTGGACGAGTGGCCCTACCCCAAGCAGCCGCTGGTGCCGCTGGCCGAGAGCGTGCACGAGCGGATGAGCGTGGAGATCTTCCGCGGCTGCACCCGCGGCTGCCGCTTCTGCCAGGCCGGGATGATCACCCGCCCGGTCCGCGAGCGCACGATCACCGGGATCGGCTCGATGGTCGACGCCGGCCTCAAGGCCACCGGCTACGAGGAGGTCGGGCTGCTGTCGCTCTCCAGCGCCGACCACTCCGAGATCGGGCAGCTGGCCAAGGAGCTCGCCGACCGGTACGAGGGCACCAACACCGGGCTGAGCCTGCCCAGCACCCGCGTCGACGCCTTCAACGTGACCCTGGCCAACGAGCTGTCCCGCAACGGGCGCCGGTCGGGGCTGACCTTCGCCCCCGAGGGCGGCAGCGAGCGCATCCGCCGGGTGATCAACAAGACCGTGTCCAAGGAGGACCTGGTCCGCACGGTCACCACGGCCTACGCCAACGGCTGGCGCCAGGTGAAGCTGTACTTCATGTGCGGCCTGCCCACCGAGACCGACGAGGACGTGCTGGAGATCGCCGAGCTCGCGGTCGAGGTGATCCGCGCCGGCCGCGAGGCCAGCGGCTCCAAGGACATCCGCTGCACCGTGTCCATCGGCGGCTTCGTGCCCAAGCCGCACACCCCGTTCCAGTGGGCGTCGCAGGCCAGTGCGGAGACGATCGACCACCGGCTCAAGGTGCTGCGCGAGGCGATCAACGCCGACCGCCGGATCGGCCGTTCCATCGGGCTGCGCTACCACGACGGCAAGCCCGGTGTGATCGAGGGCCTGCTCTCCCGCGGCGACCGCCGGGTGGGCCGGGTCATCGAGCGGGTGTGGCGCGACGGCGGGCACTTCGACGGCTGGAGCGAGCACTTCTCCTACGACCGGTGGGCCACCGCCGCGGCCGAGGAGCTCGCCCCCTTCGGCGTCGACCTGGCCTGGTACACGACCCGCGAGCGCACCGAGCACGAGGTGCTGCCCTGGGACCACCTGGACTCCGGGCTGGACAAGGAGTGGCTCTGGGACGACTGGCAGGACGCCATCTCCGAGGACGAGGTCGGCGACTGCCGCTGGACCGGCTGCTACGACTGCGGGGTCTGCCCGACCATGGGCACCGAGATCCAGATCGGCCCCACCGGCCGCAGCCTGATCCCGCTGGCCGTGGTGGGTGCGCGCCCGCAGGTCGACGTGCACGCCGACGCGGCGGTGGCCGACCCGGTCCACACCCACTGATGGCCCGCACCCCCGACGGCCCCCCGCCGCCACCGACCGTCCAGAAGCTCCGGCTGCGCTACACCAAGCGCGGCCCGCTGCGGTTCGCCTCGCACCGCGACCTGGCCCGTGCGCTGGAGCGCGCGCTGCGCCGGGCCCAGGTGCCGATGGCGTTCTCGGCCGGCTTCAGCCCGCACCCGAAGATCTCCTACATGGGGGCCGCGCCGACCGGTGCGGCCTCCGAGGCGGAGTACTTCGAGATCGGGCTGTCGGCGCGCTGCGACCCCGAGAAGGTGCGGGCGGCGCTGGACGCCTCGCTCCCACCGGGCATCGACGTCCTGGAGTGCGTGGAGGCCGTCGAGGGCAGCGGTTCGCTGGCCGACCGGCTCGACGCCACCCGCTGGCGGATCGACCTGCCCGGTGTCGACACCGGTGAGCTCGCCGCGGCGGTGCAGGAGCTGCTGTCCCGCGAGGTCGTGACGGTCGCCAAGCGCACCAAGAACGGGCTGCGCGACATCGACGCCCGGGAGGCCGTCGTCGGTGCTGAGGTCACCGAGGAGGCAGGTTGTGCCATACTCACCGTGGTCGTACGGCAGCTCACGCCGACCGTTCGACCGGACGACGTGATGGCCGCTCTGGCTGTCGTCGCCGATCTGCGCCCGCCGTTGCCCGCCCGGGCCGTGCGTGAGGCGCAGGGCCGGCTCGACGACAGCGGCGAGGTCGCCGATCCGCTCGGGCCCGACCGCACGATGCGTTCCTCCCTCCAGGAGGAGAGCACGCCGGTCTGACCGGCGGAGCCGGACGCCGGACGTCGTGCCCGCGACACGTCTGCCAGCCGTGACGCTGCACCACCCGAGCTCCGCCCCACCCGAGCTCCGCCCCACCAGGACTTGCCCCACCAGAACTTCTGCTCCACCGCACCACCCGCTCCTCGCACGCTGCACCACCGGGCCCCGGCCGCACCGGCCGGGGCGCGACCAAGACTTCGCGGGGAGGGCTGCGCCGCACACCGCGGCCGCCCGAACCGCCCAACCCGCGCCCCTGCGCGGCCGCCAGTCGGAGACGATCGGCGCCCGGGGACGCACAGGAGGCGAGCCCTCAGTGGCCGACCACGTCGACGACGAGACCACCGCAGCGACCGCACGGGCAGCGGCTCCGGCCGACTCCCTGGACGGGTCGCCCACCCCCGAGGCCGGCCCCACCGACCCGGCGCAGCCGGCCGAGGAGACCGAGCCGGCTGACGAGATCGAGCCGGCTGACGGGGCCGCACTGCCGAAGGAGCCGGGCGAGGACCCGGCGGACGCTCCCGCGCAGGACGCGGCCGCCGGCGCCGGCCCGGCCGCCGCCGAGGGCCTGGGCGCCGTCGAGGACGCAGATCCGGTCCTCGAGGCCTGGGCGCCGCCCGTGCGCCGGCCCCAGCCCGAGCACGAGCCGGAGCTGCCCCGCTTCGGCGCGCAGTTCAGCTCGCCCGAGCCCACCACCGTCACCGCCCGCCCGCGCCGCCGGGCCACCCGGCCGGCGCTGACCGCCGACCCCGACTCCGTCGAGCCGCCGAAGGCGCCGCCGGCGCCGACCGCGCCGGCGTTCGTGACCTTCGTGGCCCCCGAGCCGGAGGTCGCCGCTCCCCGCCGGCGCAGCCGCCGTGCCGCCGCCGAGTCCCCGGTCGAGTCCCCGGCCGAGGCCCCCGTCGAGTCGCCCGCGGTGGTCGACGACCGGGACGACGAGCCGGCTCCGCCGCGCCGCTCGCGCAGCCGGCGCCGTGAGGTCGTCGAGGAGGTCCCGGCGCAGGTCGCCGAGGTCGAGCCGACCGACTCCGGGGTGACCGACGTCGAGGACAGCGACAGCGACGAGGACGACCGTGACGACCGCGACGGTGAGGACGGCGGCGCCTCGGGCAGCCGCCGGCGCCGTCGTGGCCGCCGGGGCCGCGGCCGTGGCCGCACCGGCGACGACGCGATCGACAACGACTCCGACGAGGACGCCGAGCAGCCCGCCGAGGCCTTGGCCGAGTCCGCCGACGAGCCCGAGGAGACCGCCGACGCCGAGGACGCCGAGGACGAGGACTCCGCGGAGTCCGGCGGCTCGAGCACCCGCCGTCGCCGCCGTCGCCGTCGCCGGGGGAGCAGTGCCGAGGCCGGTGCCGAGGACGCTCCCGAGGACACCGACGACCGCCCGGAGCGGGCCGGCCGCAACGGCCGCACCTCCAGCGAGGACGACGTCCGTGGCGTGGCCGGGTCCACCCGGCTGGAGGCCAAGCGCCAGCGCCGCCGGGAGGGCCGCGACGGGGGCCGCAAGCGGGCGCCGATCCTGTCCGAGTCCGAGTTCCTGGCCCGCCGCGAGGCCGTCGACCGCGCCATGGTCATCCGCCAGCAGGGGGAGCGCACCCAGATCGCCGTCCTCGAGGACGACGTCCTGGTCGAGCACTACGTGACCCAGGCGCAGGCGACGTCCTTCGCCGGCAACGTCTACCTCGGCCGGGTGCAGAACGTGCTGCCCAGCATGGAGGCCGCGTTCGTCGACATCGGCAAGGGCCGCAACGCCGTGCTGTACGCCGGTGAGGTCAACTGGGACGCCGCCGGCCTGTCCGGCAAGTCCCGGTCGATCGAGACCGCGCTCAAGAGCGGGGACAAGGTCCTGGTGCAGGTCACCAAGGACCCGATCGGCCACAAGGGCGCCCGGCTGACCCAGCAGGTGAACCTGCCCGGCCGCTTCCTGGTCTACGTGCCCGGTGGCTCGATGACCGGCATCAGCCGCAAGTTGCCGGACAAGGAGCGCACCCGGCTCAAGGACATCCTGAAGAAGATCGTCCCGGACGACGCCGGCGTGATCATCCGGACCGCCGCGGAGGGCGCCTCGGAGGAGGAGCTCACCCGCGACGTGTCCCGGCTGCAGGCGCAGTGGGAGGTCATCCAGACCAAGGCCGCCTCGACGTCGAACGCCCCGACGCTGCTCTACGGCGAGCCCGACCTGGCCATCCGGGTCATCCGCGACGTCTTCAACGAGGACTTCAAGCGGCTGGTCGTGCAGGGCAGCGACGCCTGGGACACCGTGGAGGCCTACGTCGCCCACGTCTCGCCGGAGCTGTCGCAGCGGCTGCAGCGCTACACCGGCACCGGCGACGTCTTCCGCGACCTGCGGATCGACGAGCAGCTGATGAAGGCCCTCGACCGCAAGGTCTGGCTGCCCTCCGGTGGCTCGCTGGTCATCGACCGCACCGAGGCCATGACGGTCGTCGACGTCAACACCGGCAAGTTCGTGGGCTCCGGGGGCAACCTCGAGCAGACCGTCACCCGCAACAACATCGAGGCCGCCGAGGAGATCGTCCGCCAGCTCCGGCTGCGCGACATCGGCGGGATCATCGTCATCGACTTCATCGACATGGTCCTGGAGAGCAACCGCGACCTGGTGCTGCGGCGGCTCACCGAGTGCCTGGGGCGCGACCGCACCAAGCACCAGGTCGCCGAGGTGACCTCGCTGGGCCTGGTGCAGATGACCCGCAAGCGGGTCGGCCAGGGCCTGCTCGAGGTGTTCTCCGAGCCGTGCGAGCACTGCCGCGGCCGGGGTGTGCTCGTGCACCTCGACCAGCCCGAGGACAAGAAGCGCAACGGCGGCGGTGTCGGTGACGCCGGCACCGGCGGCCGCAACCGCGGCGGCAAGGAGCAGGCCGGCAAGGACAGCGGCGCCAAGGACGGCAACGGCAAGGACGGCGGCCGGCGCAACGGTGGCCAGCAGGACGCCGCTGCCGCCGAGCCCGCGGTGGTCGGCACGGTGGACGTCGGCCCGGTCTCCGAGCCGCCGTCCGTCGGGTCGCCGGTTGCGGACGAGCCGGTCGCCGAGGCCCCGGCTGCCCCGGCCGTGGCCGTGGCCGCAGAGCCAGTCGTCGCCGACGTCCCGGCCGAGCCGGCCGGGGACGAGGTGCGCCGGGACGGCGGCCGTCGCCGCGGGGGGACGCCGCGCCGCGAGCCCTCGCGCCGCGAGGACCCCGCCGCCGGCTGGGAGCTGGCCGACGCGCTGGCCCTCGGCGGTGGCACGGCAACCGCCGAGCCGGCCGTCGAGCAGGTCGAGCCCGCCGTCGACGAGCCGGCGGCCGAGCCGTCCGGTGAGGGTCGCAGCGGTCGGCGCAGCCGCGGGCGCCGCGGCCGTGGCTCCTCGGCCGAGGCCCGTGCGGCCGAGGACCCCGGCGTGACCGGGGCCCCGGTCGAGCAGCAGCCGGTCGAGCACGCGACGCCGGACACCGTGCTGGCGGCCGTGGTCGCCGAGACCGAGGCGGCGTCGGAGGCGAGCACCGAGGTCGGCTCCCCGCCGGTGGCAGAGGAGTCCCTGACCGGCGGGACGCTGCTCGAGGAGACGCCGACCGAGGCCGTGCAGACCGAGGCCGTGCAGACCGAGGAGATGCCGACCGAGGCGCCCAGCGAGGAGGCGCCCGCCGGTGCCCCCGCGGTGGACGAGACCCCGGTCGAGGCGCCGGCGACCGACCCGCAGCCGGCCGTGGTCGTCCCGCCGCTGGCGGTCGCCGAGCCGGTGGCCGCCGAGGCGCCCCCGGCGGCCCGCCCGCGGCGCCGCCGGGCGGCCACCCGGCCGGCCGGCCCGCCCGCCCAGTAGAGGAAGACCCCGTGCCCTCCGCCGCTACGCACGCTCGCGGCGGGGGCCTGCACGGGGCCGGGCGCCGGCGGCCGGACGGGGTTCGACCCGGACGCCGCCGCTCGGGTACGCTGGACGGGTTGCTCCGCCACGACAGGCCACCTCTGGGTGCGTTGCGTGGGTGGACGACCCGTCCAGCACTCGGCCGCGCGCCGGGGTGTGCGCAGGACACAGTGCTGGATACAGGAACCGATCGAGGAGTCAGTGGTGTACGCAGTCGTCAAGGCCGGTGGAACGCAGCACAAGGTGGGTGTCGGTGACACGTTCACCATCAACCGCCTGAGTGGGGTGGCCGGTGACACCGTCACCCTCCCGGCCATCCTCCTGGTGGACGGCGACACCGTCACCGCCGACGCCCAGACCCTCGCCGGGGTCACCGTGACCGGCGAGATCGTCGAGCACGGCAAGGGCCCGAAGATCCACATCCACAAGTTCAAGAACAAGACGGGCTACCACAAGCGCCAGGGGCACCGTCAGCCCCTGACCAGCGTCGTGGTCCGCGACATCACGAAGGGCTGACGACATGGCACACAAGAAGGGCGCATCGTCGTCCCGCAACGGTCGCGACTCCAACGCCCAGCGCCTGGGCGTCAAGCGCTTCGGTGGCCAGGTCGTCAAGGCCGGTGAGATCATCGTCCGCCAGCGCGGCACCCACTTCCACCCGGGTCTGGGCGTCGGCCGCGGCAAGGACGACACGCTGTTCGCCCTCGTCCCCGGCGCGGTGACCTTCGGGTTCCGCCGTGGCCGTCGCGAGATCGCCATCACCGCCGTTGGGGCCCCCGTGGCCGCCGTCCGCGAGACCGTCTCCGCGTGAGAACGGGCCTCCCCGCGAGGGAGGCCATCCAGTACTGAGCGGGTGGCGGTGCCGACATCGGCGCCGCCACCCGTTTTCCGTTCGGCCCCGTTCAGAGGCTCGGCCCGAGGTACGAGGGCTGAGGGGACGGGGTCCTTTCCCAGAGAGGCGGCGACCATGGCCGCTTTCGTCGACCGTGTGACCGTCCACGTGACCGCAGGCAACGGAGCGCACGGGGTCAGCTCCGTGCACCGCGAGAAGTTCAAGCCCCTCGGGGGGCCCGACGGGGGCAACGGCGGCGACGGCGGGGACGTCGTCCTCGAGGTCGACCCCAACGTGCACACCCTGCTGGACTTCCACCACTCCCCGCACCAGAAGGCCGGCAACGGCCGGCAGGCCGCCGGTGACTACAAGAACGGTGGTCGCGGCGAGGAGCGCGTGCTCAAGGTCCCGCCGGGCACCGTGGTCTCCGTCGGCGGCCAGGTCATCGCCGACCTGGTGGGCGCGGGCACCCGCATGGTCCTGGCCCACGGCGGCAAGGGCGGTCTGGGCAACGCGGCGCTGGCCAACGCCCGCCGCAAGGCGCCCGGCTTCGCCCTCCTCGGCGAGCCCGGCGAGTCCGTCGACGCCGTGCTGGAGCTCAAGAGCATCGCCGACGTCGGCCTGGTCGGCTACCCCTCGGCGGGCAAGTCCTCGCTGGTGGCCGCCATGTCCGCGGCCCGGCCGAAGATCGCCGACTACCCGTTCACCACGCTCGTGCCGCAGCTGGGCGTGGTCCGCTCGGGCAACGTCACCTACACGATGGCCGACGTCCCCGGGCTGATCCCCGGTGCGTCCACCGGTAAGGGCCTGGGTCTGCAGTTCCTGCGGCACGTCGAGCGCTGCGCCGTGCTGGTGCACGTCGTCGACATGGCCACCATGGAGCCCGGGCGCGACCCGGAGAGCGACATCGACGCCCTCGAGCACGAGCTGCGCGAGTACGGCGGCGAGGAGCTGGACCTGGTGGGCCGGCTGCGGATCGCCGTCCTCAACAAGATCGACGTCCCCGACGGCCGTGAGCTGGTCGACCTGGTGCGCACCTCGCTGGAGGAGCGCGGGCTGCTGGTCTTCCCGATCAGCGTGGCCACCCACGAGGGCCTGACCGAGCTGGGCTACGCCCTGGCGCGCGCCGTCGAGGAGCACCGCGCCGAGCTGCCCGAGGTCGAGCCCGTGCGCATCACGCTCACCCCGAGGGCCGTCGACGACGGTGGCTTCACCGTCGAGCCCGACCCGCGCACCGACGGCTGGCTGGTGCTGGGCACCCGGCCCGAGCGCTGGATCAAGCAGACGGACTTCAACAACGACGAGGCCGTGGGCTACCTCGCCGACCGGCTCAACCGGCTCGGCGTCGAGGAGGCGCTGGCCAAGGCCGGTGCCGTCCCGGGTGACGCGATCACCGTCGGCGACGTCACCTTCGACTGGGAGCCGACCCTGCCGGCCGGCACCCTCACCATCGAGGAGACCGCGGGCCTGGGTGGCCGCGGCACCGACGTGCGCCTGGAGAACAACAACCGGCCCGGCGCCGACGAGCGGCTGGCGGCCAAGAAGGCCCGCCGGCTGCCCTACGAGGTCGCCGACGCAGACGGCTGGGTCGACGCCGACCTCCTCCAGGGCGACGCGGGGACGTGAGCACGCGGGCAGACGTCGCCGCGGCCTCCCGGGTGGTGGTCAAGGTCGGTTCCTCGTCCCTGACCACCCTGCCCGGGGGGCTGGACGTCGGCCGGCTGCGCGCGCTGGTCGACGTCCTGGGGGCGCTGCGGGCCGCCGGCCGCCAGGTCGTGCTGGTGTCCTCGGGCGCGATCGCGGCGGGGCTGGCGCCGCTGTCGCTCACCGGCCGGCCGCGCGACCTGGCCACCGCCCAGGCCGCGGCCAGCGTCGGGCAGCTGCGGCTGGTGCAGACCTACGCCGACGCCTTCGCCGGCCACGGGGTCACCGTCGGGCAGGTGCTGCTCACCGCGAACGACCTCACCCGGCGCAGCCACTACCGCAACGCCCAGCAGACGATCGAGCGGCTGCTGGCCCTGGGCGTGCTGCCGATCGTCAACGAGAACGACACGGTCGCCACCGAGGAGATCCGGTTCGGCGACAACGACCGGCTGGCCGCGCTCGTCGCCCACGTCGCGGTCGCCGATGCGCTGGTGCTGCTGTCCGACGTCGACGGCGTCTACGACGGCGACCCCCGCACCGGCCCGGCCCAGCTGGTCGACACCGTGCACGGCGTCGAGGACCTCGCCGCGGTGGCGCTGGGCTCGGCCAGCCGCAACGGCGTGGGCACCGGGGGGATGGCCACCAAGGTCGAGGCGGCCCTCATCGCCGCCCAGGCCGGGGTGCCCGTCGTCGTCACCTCGACCCCGCAGGCGGCTGCTGCGCTGGCGGGGGAGCAGGTGGGCACGCTGTTCGCCGCGAGCGGGCGGCGACCCTCGGCGCGGCAGTTCTGGCTGCGCTACGCCAGCCGCCCGCGTGGCCGGCTGCTGCTCGACGACGGGGCGGTGCGGGCGGTCCGTGAGCGGCACGCCTCGCTGCTGGCCGCCGGGATCACCGGGGTGAGCGGGGAGTTCCTCGCCGACGACCCGGTGGAGCTGGTCGGCCCGGACGGCGTGGTCGTCGCCCGCGGCCTGGTCGGCTACGACGCGCGGGAGCTGCCGGCGCTGCTGGGCCGCAAGACCGGTGACCTGGACCCCGAGCACCGGCGCGAGGTCGTGCACCGCGACGAGATGGTCCTGGTCGGCTGACCCCGGCCGGCGGCTGAGAGGATGCAGCGGTGACTGTGCGCCCCATCCGCGAGATCGGTGACCCGGTGCTCCGCACCCCGGCCGATCCGGTCCGCGCGTTCGACAGGGACCTGGCTGCGCTGGTCCGCGACCTCGAGGACACCGTGGACAACCCCGGCCGCGCCGGGGTGGCCGCTCCCCAGATCGGGGTCGGCCTGCGGATCTTCTCCTACAACGTCGACGGCGTCATCGGGCACATGGTCAACCCGGTGATCACCGAGCGCTCCGAGGAGACGCAGGACGACGACGAGGGCTGCCTGTCGATCCCGGGGCTCTACGCCCCGACCGTGCGGGCGATGCACTGCGTCGCCGAGGGCCTCGACTCCCGCGGCGAGCCGCTGCGGATCGCCGGCAGCGGCCTGCTGGCCCGGTGCCTGCAGCACGAGGTCGACCACCTCGACGGGAAGCTGTTCGTCGACCGGCTGACCGGGGAGGTCCGCAAGCGGGTGCTCCGCGCCCTGCGCAGCTGAGGTCCGCGCGCGGCCGGGATCAGCTGACCTGATCGTCCGTGCTCCTGGCTCAGCGCATACGGTGAGCCAGGAGCAAGCACGGTGAGCCCGGACGGCGGTGAGCCCGGACGGACGGCGGCGACGCGTAACCTGGCGGCCGTGTCCGACGCCGACCTGCCGCTGATCGGGGCCGCTGCGGTCCGTGCCCGCGAGGCCGCCCGGGTGCTGCGCACGCTGCCCACCGAGACCAAGGACGCCGCCCTCACGGCGATGGCCGAGGCGCTGGGCGAGCGGGCCGGCGAGGTGCTGGCGGCCAACGCCGCCGACGTCGGGGCAGCCGCGGCCGCGGGCACCGCGGAGTCCGTGCTCGACCGGCTCCGGCTGGACCCAGCGCGGCTGGCCGGGGTCGCCGACGCGCTGCGCCACCTGGTCTCCCTACCCGACCCGGTCGGTGACGTCGTCCGCGGCTCCACGCTGGCGAACGGGCTGCAGCTGCGGCAGGTCCGGGTGCCGCTCGGGGTGGTCGGGATCGTCTACGAGGCCCGCCCCAACGTCACCGTCGATGCCGCGGGCCTGTGCCTGAAGAGCGGCAACGCGGCACTGCTGCGCGGTTCGGCCTCGGCGCACCGCACCAACACCGCGCTGGTCGCCGTCCTCACCGAGGCGGCGGAAAAGGCCGGGCTGCCGGCCGGCTGCATCGCGCTGCTGCCCGCCGACCGCGCGTCGGTGGGCGAGCTGCTGCACGCCCGCGGGCTGGTCGACGTGGTGATCCCGCGCGGTGGGGCGTCGCTGATCGCCCGGGTGGTCGCCGAGGCCACCGTCCCGGTGATCGAGACCGGGGTGGGCAACTGCCACGTCTACGTCGACGCCTCCGCCGACGCCGCGATGGCCGAGGCGATCGTGCTGAACGCCAAGACCTCGCGGGTGAGCGTGTGCAACTCCGCGGAGACCCTGCTGGTGCACCGCGACGTGCCGTTCCTGCCCCGGCTGCTGGCCGCGCTCGCCGACGCCGGGGTCACCCTGCACGGCGACGAGGCGGCCCGGGCCGCGCACGGCGCCGTCGTCCCGGCGACCGACGAGGACTGGGCCACCGAGTACCTCTCGCTGGACATGGCGGTCCGGGTCGTCGACGACCTGCCGCAGGCGCTGGACCACATCGCCCGGTGGGGGAGCGGCCACTCGGAGGCGATCGTGGCCGACTCGGCCCGGGCCGTCGCCGACTTCACCGCCGGGGTCGACGCCGCCGCCGTCCTGGTCAACGCCTCCACCCGGTTCACCGACGGCGCCGAGTTCGGGTTCGGCGCGGAGATCGGCATCTCCACCCAGAAGCTGCACGCCCGCGGGCCGCTGGGCCTGCCCGAGCTGACCTCCACCACCTACGTCGTCACCGGCAGCGGCCACGTCCGCTGACCGGGTCGGCTGAGCCCTGCCTGCACGTCGTCCGGACCGCTGCCGCGGCAGCCGGTGCCGGGCCCCCGTAACCGAGACGGCTTCGTCGCGTTGACCAGTGCGGAACGGTGGCCACCGGCCCGCGGGAGCGCTCTCGCAGCGCTGCCGTGGAACGCCGCCGGCGACCGGCTGCACGGGGGGCCGGTCGCCGGCGGGGGTCGGCGACGACCACCGTCCGCCCTCCCCGGCGTGCCGGTGGCGCCGGGAGCCGGTGGTCGGACGACCGGCCCCGGCGGGACCGGGCTAGTCTCGATCGGTGGCAGCACGTCGACTCGGGGTGATGGGCGGGACGTTCGACCCTGTCCACCACGGCCACCTCGTGGCCGCCAGCGAGGTCGCCGGCCTGTTCGGGCTCGACGAGGTCGTGTTCGTGCCGACCGGTCAGCCCTGGCAGAAGACCGAGCGCGGGGTCAGCCCGGCCGAGGACCGCTACCTGATGACGGTCATCGCGACCGCGTCCAACCCCCGGTTCTCCGTGAGCCGGGTCGACCTCGACCGCGACGGCCCGACCTACACGATCGACACCCTCGCCGACCTGCGTCGCCTGCACCCGGACGCGGAGCTGTTCTTCATCACCGGCGCCGACGCGCTGGCCCAGATCGTGGGCTGGCACGAGACCGACAAGCTCTTCGGGCTGGCGCACTTCGTCGGGGTGACCCGGCCGGGGTACCAGCTCGCCGACGCCGACCTGCCCCAGGGCGCGGTCAGCCTGGTCGAGGTCCCGGCGCTGGCGATCAGCTCCACCGACTGCCGCGACCGCGTCCAGCGCGGGATGCCCGTCTGGTACCTGGTGCCCGACGGTGTGGTCCAGTACATCGAGAAGCGCGGGCTCTACCGCGCCGGCACCACGCCCACCGGCGCGGTGCTCCCCGGGGCCGAGCCCCGGCTCACGGGTCCACCACCCACGGGTGGGCGGGCCGGCGGCCCGGCCCGGCCCACGCTGCCCGACGACCCAGCCCCCGGGGACGACGAGTCCCCCGAACTGCAGGAGAGCCCCTGATGACCGCCTCAGCCGAGGCACGTGAGACCGCGCTCATCGCAGCGCAGGCCGCCGCCGACAAGCTCGCCACCGACGTGTCCATCGTCGACGTCAGCGACCGGCTGGCCATCACCGACGCGTTCGTCCTGACGTCGGCACCCAACGAGCGGCAGGTGCAGGCGATCGTCGACGCGGTCGAGGAACGGCTGCGCGAGCACGACCTCAAGCCGGTGCGCCGTGAGGGCATGGCCGAGGGGCGCTGGGTGCTGCTCGACTTCGTCGACGTGGTGGTGCACGTCCAGCACGCCGAGGAACGCGCCTACTACGCCCTCGAGCGGCTCTGGAAGGACTGCCCGGTCATCCCCTTCACCGACAGCGCCGCCCGGCCCGGCGACGCGGCCACCCCGGCCGCGCCGGCCGAAGACGACCCGGCGGACGACGACGCGCCGGCCGACGACGAGCTGACCGACGACGAGCTGACCGACGGCACGGCCGACGCGGAGCTGGACGAGACCGACCGGTGACCGCAGGTCCGGCCGCTCCGCCGGTGCCCCGCCTGCTGGTGTGGCGGCACGGCCGCACCGCCTGGAAC